>Ga0101942_100006_pt1 | contig 204390 bp, 190 predicted proteins | sample DewCreD2012metaG_4_FD_75243 | JGI IMG/M metagenome (GOLD analysis project Ga0101942, IMG submission 75243) | Hot spring sediment bacterial and archeal communities from British Columbia, Canada, to study Microbial Dark Matter (Phase II) - Dewar... ...
GATCGCCCCAATCAACCAAGGTTTCAAAGGGAGCGTTGGTTTTTCATCCTGACTTTCTCCATCTCCTTTGCTTGAGGTCACGAAAGCCCATGATTTGCTGGAGGTCAATAGGCTCAGAGGTGTGTTGGGGGAAATGCGGTCTCCATCAGCGGGCGAGGTTGGTGGTTTGGTCAATTTTAGTCATGGGAAGTCACAGGATGTATCGGCTCAGGTCGCGGCTTTGGAGGATGCCTTCTAATTGCTTTCGCACATATTCGGCGTCAATGACAATGGTTTCGCCCGCAAGTTCAGGGGCACGGAAACTGATGTCTTCCAACACTTTCTCCATGATGGTGTGCAGCCGTCGGGCGCCGATGTTCTCCGTCTCTTCGTTGACCTTCTGGGCATAAAAGGCGATGGCTTCAATGGCGTCCTCGGTGAAGTGCAAGGTGACGCCTTCCGTCGCCAGCAGCGCCATGTATTGCTTGACTAAGGCGTTTTCGGGTTCGGTCAAGATGCGCTTGAAGTCCTCTTTTGTCAGGGGGTCTAATTCCACTCGCAGTGGGAAGCGCCCTTGCAATTCGGGGATGAGGTCGGAGGGCTTAGTGACATGGAAGGCGCCCGCTCCGATGAAGAGGATATGGTCGGTTCGGACGGGTCCGTAGCGGGTCAGCACCGTCGTCCCTTCCACGATGGGCAGTAAGTCCCGTTGGACACCTTCGCGGGAGACATCGGGACCGATGCCTTTTTCGCGTCCAGCGATTTTGTCCATCTCGTCAATGAAAATGATGCCGTCCTCTTCGGCTCGGCGGATGGCTTCCCGCACCACTTCATCGCGGTCAATCAACTTTTGGGCTTCCTCTTGGGCTAACACCCTTCGGGCATCTTTGACCTTCATCCGTCGCTTCCGTTTCCGCTTGGGGAGGAGACCGCCGAGCAACTCGGCGGGGTCAAAACCGACTTGCTCCATTCCCTGCGGTCCGAGCACATTGATGAAAAAGGGTGGTTGCTGGTCTTCCACTTCAATTTCCACTTCCTCGTCGTCAAACTCGCCTGCTTTCAGGCGAAACAGGTAGTGGCGGCGGAGGCGCTCTATGCGCTCTCGGTCTTCGGTGGGTTCTTCGGGCTCACTTTGTTCCTCCGCTTCCCGTGGGGAGAAAGGAAGGGGAAAGGGGGTTCGGCGGCGACGGCGGGTCGGCGGCACCAAGCCCAGCACCTCTAAAAGGCGCAAATTCGCCAATTCCTCCGCTTGGGTTTGCACTTCCGCCATCTTCTCTTGCTCCACCATCCGCACCGCTGCGTCCACCAAATCGCGCACCATCCCGTCCACATCCCGCCCGACATAGCCGACTTCGGTGAACTTGGTCGCTTCCACCTTGACGAAGGGGGCTTTGACAAGTTTCGCCAATCGGCGGGCGATTTCCGTCTTGCCGACGCCCGTCGGTCCGATCATTAGGATGTTTTTGGGGGCTACTTCGTCCCGCAAGTTTTCGGGGAGTTGCTTGCGCCGATAGCGGTTGCGCAAGGCGATGGCGACGATGCGCTTCGCCCGCTCCTGCCCGACGATGTATTTGTCCAGTTCGGCGACGATCTGGCGGGGCGTCAGTTCCTGCCAGTCCATAAAAGATCACCGCTGACAATTGTAAGGCACTTCGCCATCGCCCGCCTCAAAACACCAGTTCGTCCTTCAAGTCGGCGCTGAAGCGGAAGGTGAAGGCATTGGGGCTGCCATCGGGCATCTTGTATTGCCCCGCCATCTCCCCATTCAGTTGCCACTGGGCTCGTTGGGGGACGCTCAAACTCAGCAAAAACACGACTTTGCCGTTGATTTGCAATTGACCTCGCTCTACCGTCACTTGCGGGTCGCGCTCTGAAAGGCGCTTCAAAGTTAGCGTCGCTCCTTCGCCTTTCAGTTCGCCTCGGACGGCGATGTGGGCTTCGTCGCCTTCTGTTTTGTCCAGCGTGCAGGTCAAGGGCAGCGGGAAAGTTTCAGCACTTTCAAAGACGGCAAGGGGCACTTGCGCCACCCAGCGGTCGCCCACCTTGACAGGTTTTTCGGGCAGCAACGGTGTCCAAAGGGCTTGGAGCAACGCCGCCACGATTTGCTGGGCAATTTTCGGTTCAGAGGGGACATCCCGCCAAACTTCCGCTTTCACTCCTGACGGCGCTTTTACATTTTTGATGGCGCCTTGCGGGGAGAGGGTGACTTCGTAAGAAGCCGTCAAGGCTTGGCGAAGTTGCTTTTGCTGCTCTTCGGGCAACTTGTGGCTATCAAAGGTTTGGTCGCCCCATCGCGCTTGCAAGTGCCCGTCAGCACTGACGACCCATTCCAACGCCGTCTCACCGACTTTGCCCTTCAACTGGAAGCCTTGCGGTTGCACCGTGATGACAGCATCGCCGTTGGGCAACGATTGCGAGACGACGATGTAATGGCTGACCCGCACCTCCAAATTGACGGGAATCGGCTCAGGCGCCTGCCATTCGCCCTTGACTGTTCCCGTGATGACCCGTGAAGCAGCCCCACCGGGCGTCAAGTTCAGCGTCAACTTAATGCCCTCTTGTCCCATCCCTTGCGAAGCGGCAAGCACGAACACCGCCAATGGCATTGCCCAACGCATCCTCGTTCACCTCCGTCACAAAATTTTGCCCTTCAATTTTGCCACCAAAGCCGATAAAGCCAAACGCACAATTGCCCGCGCGTGACGGGCTCATCGGGGCGAAATGCCGAAAGACCACAGCGCTGCCGAAGGGCTTCAGGCGACAAGTTCAGCAACGCCGAAAGCCAACGGACGATGTCGCCTTGCGTCGGCGCTTCGTTCGCCGTCCCGAAGGCGTGGGGCAAGGGCAACCGTTTCAGTTCGGCGAAGCGATGGAGCATCTTTTGCGCCGTGCTTTTGTCCAACTGCTCCCTTGTCTGCGCTTCGTAGGTGTCAAAGAAGCCGCGCACGGCAAAAAACTGCACTGCCGCAAATTCCTCGCTTTCGGGCGATGGCAAGTCGGTGAAGAAAGCGATGACTTGCCCTTGTCGTAAGAGCAACCGTTGCAATCGGTCAATGGGCACGGAACGAACGGAAATGGGACGAGGCGAGGAGACAAGTGCCAAGTGAGCAGCCACGCCAGCGGCTTGTCCCAACGCCATCCAGACAGGTTCTAACCTGAGCGTGCCGAAGCCGATGTGGGTCGCCGATACCGCTCCGCAAACGAGCAAATTGTCCAGCCTTCGTCCCGCTGGCAGCATGATGCGATAGGGCACGCAGGACGGGGCGGTGATTTGGGGCAAGTAGAAGAAGCCTTCGTGCAAGTAGGGCTCTTTGGGGTTGCGAGGCGTTGTGGCGTGGCTGTCAATGGGATACTCGGCGACGGCAATGCTATCTTCGTGGACGGGCGCTCTTTTTCCCTCCGCCACAGGGCGGGCATCGTGCTCCGTGAAAACATACGCCCCGACGATGCGGCGCGCCTCGCGGACATAAAGTTGGGGCGGGAAGTTGTCGCTTTCGGTGAATTCATCTGCTGCCAAACCCCAATGCTGTGCCGCCACCCGAAATTCGTCGGGCAAGCGCGGGTCGGTCTGAAGAAAGTAAAGCAAGCCCAAGATGTAACGGCGATGCGCCTCGGAGATGGCTTCCCGCTGATGCCAATCGGCGTCGGGATAGTCGTAGTTGGTGCCGAGGAAATCGGTGGACGGGAACGGTCCTGGCGTGTTGTTGGCGTCAAATTTGTGGCGCGGCAATGCTCGCAAACTGACGACTTCCATCGGATGCCACAAAATGCCTTCCTTCACTCGCTCCGCAATTTCGGCATAGCGGTTCGGGTCGTAATCGGGCGGAGCAGCAATCAAGCGTCGGTTGTCGGCACGCTTCGTCAGCGTCAAGCGGTAGTTGTAAGCCTGCACCTTTTTGTCGCCGTCAGGTTTGCCGAAAGTGATTTGACGGGTTCGGCTATCCCAGAAAACCTCACCCGCAAACTCCTCGCCAAACTCGTGGCGTCCTTCTCGCCCGATGCGGTAAGGCACGCCTGCCAACGCCGCCAAGTCGCCCTCGTAAGTGGCGTCAATGAAAACGCTGCCGTCCATCCGCCATCGGAGACCTCGGCTTCGGTCATGGAGCAAGATGGCAGCGACGGAGGCATTGCCTTTGATGACGCTGACGAGTTCGTGGCGAAGGTAAAGGTGCAGGTTGGGCGTTTCCGCCAGCATCTGATGAAAGACCAACGATGCCACTTTCGGCTCAAAGAGATAGCCATCCCGACAAGAGCGATGTTGCGGTGAATTTTCGCCGTAAGCGTCGGTGTAGAAGCGCTCTATGCGTCGCAAAAACTCGGCGAACAAACCACCCGACGCTTGCCGATAGCGTCGGTCGGTCGCCGACAAGCCACCCGTCATCATCCCGCCGATATGCGTCGTCCGCTCTACCAAAGCGACACGGTGACCGAGGCGGGCGGCGGCGATGGCGGCGGCAATGCCCGCAGGTGTCGCTCCGATGACGACGACTTCATAACGGGCATGAAGCGATTGACGCTTGGCAATCGGCAAGGGACGGACGGACATCGCCGCATCCGACCACGACGGTAGCGCCTCTTCGCCATCGGCTAAGGCGGTCACATAGTAGCCGTAGGCTTCTCCCATCTTGACCGACGCATCCGACCATTCCGTCGTGTCGGCAGAAACTTCGGCGACAGGTTGCCCCCGCCGATAGATGCGGTAAGTGCGAACCCTTGGCGTTTCCGACGGTTGCCAACGCAGTTGCAATCGGTCGTGACCGATGGGCGTCACCCGCAAACTTTTGGGGGCATTGGGCAACGAACCGATGCGAATTTGCGGTTCGCTGACTTCCACAGGAATGCCGTTGCCTTCACCGTTGAACAGAAAAACGCAACTTACCTTCGGGACGGGTGAAAGGAAGGGCAGCAACTCCGTCGGTTGCCCGTTGAGCCAAAGCCGAAAAGCGCCGATAGTTGGGTCAGCGACCAACCGAATTTTCAGCCATTCCTCAAAGCGGAAAGGCACCACGCCAAACCAACCGAAACGGCTACGCCAAGTGAAACCGTCGGGGATATCGCAATGGAGCACGAAACCGTTCCCGCCCAGCGCCAGCCGAAGGGCTTCGTTCGCCCAGTGCGTCGGGGCGCCGAAACTGAACCCGAAACTCAACCCTCGTCGCCCTCGCATCGGCGCTTTGACGACGAAGGTAACTTCCACGACTTCCCTCGTCGGCTCAAACCAACGGACGAGGAAGTGAGGGTTGGAAGGGCGCATTTTTGTCTGCCAGCCGAGAAACCTGCCATGAGGCGTTGACAAGGCAACCTTTTGCCATTGCCCTTCAGCCGGTTTGCCTTTCTCATCCACTTCCACCCACTGCGCTGCTGCTGCCACTGTCATCAACATCAACGATGCTGCCATGACCGACCGCATCGCTCAACCCTCCATCGCTGCCACTTACCACCAAGATTGTGACGCACAAGGGTGCTGGACAGGACTTGATGCCGTGCTGACCGTTGAAAACTCGGCGCTCATTGGAGCGGCTATCAGCCGCAATGAACTGACGGCATCGGGCACTTTCGTTTTCGGTGCGATAGAGTTGCTGTCGGTAAAGGAGGGCTTTGAGCAATGGCAGCGCGATGGCGACGATGGGTCGTCACCACCCTTGTCATCTTAACGGGGCTTTGCGTTGTCGGGTTGGTCACGGGTGTCGCCGCTTGGCAGGCGGCACAGCAATTGCCCTTTGAAGTCCGTGAGGACATCGCTTATGGCTCTTTGGAGCGGCAAACGCTTGACCTTTACTTGCCCAAAGACGACGGGAGCAAAAAGCGCCCTGCGGTCATCGTCCTTCACGGCGGGGCATGGCGGAGCGGCGACAAGAAGCAGTTGCGGTTTTTGGCGGAGAGGTTAGCGGAACGAGGCTATGTTGCCGCTGCCATCAACTATCGCCTTGCACCCAAGTGGCAATATCCCGCTCAACTGGACGATTGCCAGCGAGCCGTCCGATGGCTGCGCAAACATGCCGACGAATTTGGGGTTGACCCAAAACGATTTGGTGCGGCAGGGACTTCCGCCGGTGGGCATTTGGCTTTGCTTTTGGGGACTCGTGAAACACAGGATGATAGCGACCCTGAACTGAAGGGCATCAGCAGCAAAGTCCAGTGCGTGCTGGACATCTTCGGTCCGAGCGATTTCACCGACGAGCGCTATGTGCAAGCCAGTCGTTTGCCTCTCGTCGGCAAAGCCCTCGTGGAGTTTTTGGGCAAACCTTACGACGAAGCGCCCGAAGTTTGGAAGGAAGCGTCGCCCATCACCCATGTCTCGTCGGACGATGCGCCGACTTTCATCATTCACGGCGATAAAGACCCGCTCGTGCCGATGGAGCAATCGCAGCGCATTGCCGAAGCGTTGCGGAAGGCAGGCGTGGAGGTGCGCCTCGTCGTCATTGAGGGCATGGGGCATGGGTTCAACGGCAACCCGACCGTCCGACAAAAAGCGCTGGACGCCCTCAACGAAGCCCTCGCTTTCTTTGACCGTCACTTGAAAGGACAACCTTGAAAGGAAGGGAGTGGGGTCGGCATGGTCGTGTCCATTCGCGATGCCGTCGCTCAACAGGTGTTTGGCAGCGTCGCTGAAGGGTTGAACGCGTTGGGATTAGCCGCTGTGGAACTCCATGTTCAGCGCAACTTTGAGGTGACGGCGCTAAGCGACGCACGACAGCGCCACGATTTGCGCACCCTTGAAGGCATGCAGGCATTAGAGCGGGAAGCGGCGCAACTTAGCGTCCGCATCACAGCGTTTTTGTTGGCGAACGATTTCGGCAAGCCCGATGCCGATGAGCAAGTGGCATGGATGGCGCAAACGGTTCGCATCGCAAAGCAACTTGGCGTGCCTGCCGTCCGCGTGGACGCTATCGTTAGCGGCTGGGAAAACTTGGGCGTGGATGGTGCCGTTCGGTTGTTCGCCGAGCACATCCAGCGCGTGCTGGACGAAACGGACGACACAGCGGTGCAACTGGGCATTGAAAATCACGGCAGTCTCGGCAACCGACCTGAATTTTTGCGGGCGGTGCTGGAAGTTGTCGGTTCGCCTCGCTTGGGCTTGACATTGGACACGGGCAACTTTTACTGGTTCGGTCACCCGCTCTCAACGGTCTACGCCATCATGGGCGAGTTTGCGGGTTCAGTCAAGCACACCCACCTCAAAAACATCGCCTACCCCCCTGAGTTGCGGGAGCAACAACGCCCTATCGGCTACGAGTATGGTCGTTATGTTTGTCCCATCCCTGATGGCGATATTGACCATCGGGTCGTCGTCGGCATCTTGCGGGACGCCGGTTACGATGGCGACTTGTGCATAGAAGACGAAAGCCTCGGCAAGTTTGCACCCGACGAACGATGGAGGGTGCTGCAACGCGATGCCGAACATTTAAAGGCGCTAATTGCCTCGCCTTGATGGCGGTGATGGCGATGAGATGGCGATGTTGCGAGCGACACGCCTTACCGCTCGGCGAGCGGACTTTGGTGATGGGCATCGTGAATGTGACGCCCGATTCTTTTTCGGGTGATGGCGTTCCTGACGCCGACGCAGCGGTGCGGCGGGCATGGCGGTTGGCGGAAGAGGGCGCCGACATCGTGGACATCGGGGGTGAATCCACGCGCCCCGGTTCGCAACCTGTTCCCGTTGACGAAGAGATGCGGCGGGTGTTGCCCGTCATAGAGCGCTTGATGGCGCAAAACTTTCCCGCTCCCATCTCGGTGGACACTTACAAGCCCGAAGTGGCGGCGCAAGCGTTGGAAGCGGGGGCGTGCATCGTCAACGACATCTTCGGCTTGCGCCAACTAGGGATGCTGGAGTTAGTCGCCGAGCGACGCTGTGCCGTCGTCATCATGCACATGCAAGGGACGCCTCAAACGATGCAACTCAACCCGACCTACACCGATTGCGTCGGCGAAATCGCCGAGTTTCTGCGCCAGCAGGCGGAAGCGGCGCAGGGGATGGGTTTACCCAAAGACCGCATCATCGTTGACCCCGGCATCGGGTTCGGCAAAACCGTTGAGCACAACTTGGAAATCCTGCGAAGATTGCGGGAACTGAAGGCGCTGGGTTATCCCGTGCTCATCGGCACTTCGCGCAAAAGTTTCATCGGCAAGGTGTTGGGGATGGAAGTGCCTGCCGAGCGAATTTGGGGCACGGCAGCAACCGTCGCTATCGCCATCGCCAACGGCGCCGACATCGTGCGTGTCCACGATGTCCGAGAGATGGTGCAAGTGGTGCGGATGACTGACGCTATCGTGCGGGGTTGGATGCCGAAAGGCTAAAGGTGCAACTCGCTTTAAAACAACATGCCTTGCGTTTTTGGTCGGGGCGGTTCGGGTGGGCGTTGGCGGGCGTGAAGGTGGGCTAACCGCAACGGTTCGGGCAAGCGCTGTCCCTCTTTCGTGCATCGCAGGACGAGCCGCACCCCTGTCTCCAGCGAAACTTTGTGCCCGACGGAAACATAAACGGGCGGTGCGCCTTTTTTGGTTCGGACGACCATGCCCAAAACCCGCCCGTCAACGGGGTCGTAAAGGGGCGTCATCGCTTTTGGTTCGTCGGGCAACTCATCGGCACGACCGTAAAGGCGACTTTTGGCGCAACCGATGGAAGGCAAATCCAACAGGATGCCCATGTGGCATGCCAGACCGAAATGGCGCGGGTGTGCCCGCCCTTGCGCATCAAACAGGGCGACATCAGGGTCGTGCCACAACTTTTCAAACGCCGCCAGCACCGCTGGGCTCTCCCGAAACGCCAACAAGCCCGGAACATACGGAAAAGTCACGGGCACGATGGCATGGGCAACCTCCAAAAGTTGCAAACCGGGGAAGGAAAGGACGCAAACGACAGCGTGCATTTGGTCGTCACCGACGGGATGGACATCTGCGCCTGCCACATAGCGGATGACTTCAGGCAAGACATCCGTTTCCACGACCCGCGCCGACAATTCCCACTGCAACTGTTTTGCTTCCTCCACCTGCAAATCCCAGCGATGGGTGAACTTTGCCCGCATTAACGAGCAACCTCCGAAGGTCAGGGACGGGACAACTGGCGCACGAAGTTGACCAACTTGCCCAACTGGGGGCTTTCAATTTCCACGATGTCGCCCTCTCGCAGCGCCGCTTCGGGAGGGGGCATGATGCCCGTGCCCGTCGTCAACAGCGTCCCGACAGGAATTGGGTTGTCGCGACGCAAGAAAGCAATCAAATCCTCAAAGCGACGGTTCATCTGCGCCGTTGAGGCATGCCCCTCAAAAATCACGGCACCGTTGCGGATGATGCGGCAAGTCACTTCAACGGCGTAAGGGTCAGCGATTTGCTCTCGGGTGACGAGCATCGGACCGAAGGCACAGCAACCAAGGTAGATTTTGGACTGAGGCAAATAAAGCGGGTTCTCTCGCTCAATGTCCCACGCACTCACATCGTTGCAAAGGGTGAAGGCGATGGGTTCGTTGCCGTCACCGATAACGACGGCGACTTCGGGTTCGGTCGCTGTGAAGGTGGAATCGCTGCGGATGCAGATTTCGCCAAAAGGCGGGGAGCAGCGGGGAAGGGTCGCTTTGAAAAACAGTTCAGGTCGGTCGCTGAAGTAAACGCGGGTGTAAATGTCCGTTTGGCTGTCTTCGTCGCGCTCTTCGGCGCTGCGTTTGTAAGTGACGCCAGCGCCCCAAACTTCAGGCGTGTCCAGTGGCAGCAAAAGATGGGGCTTTTCAAGCGAGGGCGGGTTTTGCAACTTGTCCCATGTCACCGTTTCAGCGCCACGCTGTCGGGCACGCTCCAACGCTTTTTGAACGACGGCGTCCAGAGATTGCTTTTGCGTGACCGACAATTCCACTAACGCCAGTGATGAAACGGCTTCGTCGGTGATGTCCACGACCGTTTCACCATCCACGACGCCGACACGCTTGCCCTTCGTCGGCAAGTGAAATTGCACCAACCGCATCTTTGCCCTTTCACTCCTTCCCCAAATCGGTGCGCCAACGCTTTCCCTTCACTCTCGCACGAAGGGACGGAAGAAATCGTGCCAATCAGGGTTGCGGAGGGCTTGCATCAACTTGGCGTAGCCCATGTAGGGCAAATAGGCGGGTTTGCGGGGGCGCTTGCGCAAAGTCATGCCCGCCTCTTCGGGCGTGCGGTTTCCCTTCTTGGCGTTGCAACGGGTGCAACAAGCGACAAGGTTGTCCCAGTCCGTCTTGCCGCCCCGATCGCGAGGGATGACATGGTCAACGGTCAAGCCCGGTCCTCGGTAGCCGCAGTATTGGCAGGTGTAATCGTCGCGCAACAAGATGCTGCGACGGTTCAATCGGACTTTGGCGGGAGGGCGGTGGGCGTAGACCATCAACCGCACGACCGAAGGGACAGGCAAGGATTGGCGAGCGGCGTGCAAAGTGAGTCCGTCAGCGGGCTTGATCATCTCTGCTTTGCCCTTGAGCAGGAGCACCAATGCTCTTCGGACAGGGACGACATTGAGGGGCTCAAAGTTACGGTTAAGCACCAAAACGGGCTGGCTTAAAAGCCCGTCACGGGCAGAGAACGCCGTCACCCCCTTTCGGTGTGTGCCGTCGGGCGCTTTTTCCGACATGGCTGGTTCACCTTCAGCGTCCACAGTTGCGACGCCTTAATTTTGGCGCGTCCATCCGACCCCCTGCACCCGCAAGGTCGCCACTTCCCCAACCTTCCCTGCCACCTCAAACCGAACGGGCAAAAATTGCTCCACCAACCAAATTTGCGTGGCGGTGTGGGAAGTCAAGGCGCTGGTGCGGATGACCGACTCACCCTTTGCCAACGCCATCAAGAGCACCAATTGGTCGGCAAGGTGAGGGTCAACAGGGGCATCCGTTCGCCAATGGGCAGCGAAGGCGTCAACGGCTTCGTCAGCGACTCGTTCGGCAGGCTTTCCGCGTTCGCCCAACGCCGAGAAACCTGCCACACCCGTTTCCGTCTCCACGATGAGCAACACGACGGTGCCAACGGACGGCGACGGCAATTCGCCAATGTCCACTTCCATGTCGCTTTGCTGAAAACCCATCGCCAGCAGGCGGTTGACCGCTTGATTGGCTTGGCGGACGGCGATGGAGCGGGGCAGGTTGGACAAAGCGCTGAACACCCAAAGCCGTCGCAACGCACCCCGCTCTGTCCATGTGATCGGCGTCAAGGGAGCGGTCATTGGTTGGATGCGAGCGAGCAATTCGCCGCCGCCAGCGGGAAACCAACCTGCTTTGAGGAGTTGCAGCGATGCCTCCACGCCCATGCGGGCGACCGTCGGCAAAAAGACGCGGGCAAGGTAATCGGCGGGCGGGCTCATCGGAACATGGGTGCCACAGCGGACGATGCGGATGGTGGATGGAGCGGGCGCAAAGAGCAAGGCAGGGAAAACCGTTTGAAAAACGAGCGTGCCTGAGCCAGCACTGGGTTGGTCGGCGGAGACATCCACGCGAAACTCGCCCGCTCGCAACGCCGTCGGGATGAAGCGCAGTTCAGTGCTGCCTATATGAGCGCCTTCCACTTGGGCTTGACAAACGGCAGCGGCTGCCCGAACGGCGGTCAAGTGCTGAGGGCGCAAGCCAGGGTTTTTGCGTTTGGCTCGGATGTGGACGATGCGAAGGGGTTTGCCCGTGAGCGCTGAGAGGGCGAGACTGCTGCGCAAAATTTGCCCGCCCCCTTCGCCGTAACTGCCGTCAATTGTCACCCACTCCATCGGTGGTCACCCGCTCTCAGCAGGTTTGCAAAGCAGGCGAGGGCTCAATGACTATGCCCATGTTCGCCGCCTTCAAGGGAGGGGAGTTTAGGCGTCGGGATGGTCACGCGGACGCCCGTCAAACGCCACATCCGCACATTGCCGTCTTCCATCGCTGCGACGATGGTGCGCCCATCGGGCAGGAAAGCGACGCCCCGCACATCACCCCAATAATCGCTGCCCGCTTGCCGCCCGATGTTTTCTCGGAAGGTGCGCACTCGCTTGCCCGTTTGGGCGTCAAAGACCCACACGGCGTTGTCACCACAACCAGCAGCAATAAGCCGTCCGTCAGGGCTGATCGCCATCGCCCACACATTCCCTTCCATCCCACTGCACCATGCGATTTGCTTGCCCGTTTGCCAGTCAATGATCCGAATGCCCATGCTGGAGTAACCGCCCACCGCTAAGAATTTGCCGTCGGGCGTGAACGCCAGCACCATCGGGTTGTAGCCGATGGGAGGGTGAGTGACGACCGTTTCCCCTTTGCGGATGTCCCAAATGCGGAGGGAGCCATCGGTGCTGCCCGAAGCCAAAAGCCAAGGCTCTTTGGGCGAAAACGCCAGCGCTGTCACCGTGTCGCTGTGTCCCCAGAGGGTTTGCAGCAAGTTCCCACTTGTCAAGTCCCAAAGTTTGATGGTCGCATCCCGACTTCCCGTCGCCAGCACTTTTCCGTCGGGCGAGACGGCAAGGGCTTGAATCCAACCCGTGTGCCAGTCGGGGGTGTGGTCGGCATCCCAAAGCCGTTCCAGTTGCCCATTATCCACTCGCCACATCCGCACGGTCGTATCGGCGGCGCCTGAAAGCAAATAACGCCCATCGGGAGTGAATTGCAGGCAAAGGATGGTTCGCGTGTGTCCTTGTAAGGTGTGCAATAGCGATTGGTCTTTGAGCCGCCAAAGTTTGACCGTGTTGTCCTTTGCTGCCGTCGCCAACAACTTGCCATCGGGCGAAAGGGCGATGGTCGTGATAGGAACATCGTGGGCATGAAACTGACCGACATCCAAGACCACCGTCTCACCGACGCCTTCACGGTAGGTTTGGGTGAACGCCCAAAGCAAAACCACCAAGCCGAGGGTGATGAGCGCTAAGATGACCATTCGTTCACGCGGCGTCGTCACTTTAGCGTCACCTCCGTCCCAAAATGCCGACGAAAATGTCTGGGGTGTCCCAAAGTTTAGCGTCGTGATGACAGAATGCCTGCAAACTTGCGAAGGAGGCGGAAGGAGTGATGGAGCAAAAGCGACCCTACCGCATTGCCGTCATCCCCGGCGACGGCATCGGTCCCGAAGTCGTTCGGGAAGGGTTGAAGGTGCTGGAGGCTGCTTGTCAAGCGGAGGGCGTCCGCTACGAGGCGGTCACCTTTGACTTGGGGGGCGAACGCTACCTGCGGACAGGCGAGACGCTGCCTGATGCGGTTTTGGATGAGTTGCGCCAGTTTGATGCCATCTACTTTGGCGCTGTCGGTCATCCCGATGTCCCTCCGGGCGTTTTGGAACGGGGCATTTTGCTGCGGCTGCGGTTTGCCTTGGACTTGTTCGTCAACCTTCGCCCTGTCCGCTTGTTTCCCGGCGTCCCGACGCCTTTGAAAGAGAAGACGCCCGACGACATTGATTTCGTCGTCGTGCGGGAGAACACTGAGGATGTCTACGCGTTGGAAGGGACAGCGTTTCGGCAGGGCAGGGAGGACGAGGTAGCATTACAACCCGCCATTTACACGCGTCGGGGCACGGAACGGGTCATCCGCTTCGCCTTTGCGCTGGCGCAACGCCGTGCCGCCGAACGGGGCAAGCCTGCCAAGGTGACTTTGGTGGACAAAGCCAATGTGATGACCGTCGGGCATGGCTTGTGGCGAAGGGTCTTCGCCGAAGTCGCCGCCGATTTTCCCGAAGTGGAAACGGAAGCGCTCTATGTGGATGCGGCGGCGATGGAGTTCGTCTTGCACCCTGAACGCTTCCAAGTCGTCGTCACGACCAACCTGTTCGGCGACATCTTGACCGATTTGGGCGCTGCCATTCAAGGAGGCATCGGCATCGCTCCGTCAGGCAACATCCATCCCGAAGGCACTTCGCTCTTTGAACCCGTGCACGGTTCAGCACCGACGATTGCGGGCAAAGGGTTGGCTTGTCCACTGGCGGCGATTTTGACGGCAGCGTTGATGATGGAGCACTTGGGCGAATGGAAAGTTGCCCGACGGATTGAAAATGCGGTCGTGGCAGCCTTGCAAACAGGGAAAATCCGTTCGCTGGAAGCCGGCAAGATGGGCTTGACGACTCAGGAAGTCGGGGATTTGGTCGCACAGCATCTTTAGCCGCCTCGCTTTTGCACCCCTCAGACGCGCCGACGCTCCAGCATCTGCTGGAGGGTGAGCCGACCGTGCCGCTCTATCGCCTTTTGGTTGATTTCGCGGATGCGCTCTTCAAAGGTAGGGCGCTGCGTGCGATACAGCACGCCGACCCATTTTCGCTCTGGGTCGGAAGCGTAGCGGATGGCTTGTTGCATGTCTTTCGGGTCGTAATCAGGAGGGAGTTCGGCGACTTTTTGCTTGTAAAGGTCGTAAGTGTCAAAGAAGGTCACGCAAGGGCTGAGGATGTGGACAAGGGCAAAACCGGGATGCTCAACGGCTTGAGCGATGATTTCTGCCAGTTTCTTGGCGCGGGCGGAAAATTCACGGGCGACAAAAGAGGCACCCAACACGATTGCCAGCGTGCATGGCTCCACATCGGACTCGTAACTTCCGTAAGGCGTGGAATCCGTCGCTTGCATCGGCAAGGTCGTCGGCGATGCCTGTCCTTTGGTCAGGGCGTAAAGGTTGTTGTCCAGCAGGAGATAGGCAAGGTTGATGTTGCGCCGACAGGCATGCATAAAGTGGTTGCCGCCAATGGCTAAGGTGTCGCCGTCGCCGCCGACCGCAATGACCGTCAAATCAGGGTTAGCCGCCTTGACCCCTAAGGCAACGGGCATCGTCCGACCGTGCAAACTGTGAAAACCGTAGCAAGTCGTAAAGGCAGGGAAACGCCCCGAACAACCGATGCCCGAGACGATGACGACTTGTTCGGGGTCCAACTTCAGCATTCCCAACGCCATAAAGGTTGCCGTCAGCACCCCGAAGTCACCGCAACCAGGGCACCAAATCGGCTTGACTTCGGATTTGTAGCGCTCACGCGTTTGGGCATCAACAGCCATCTCGGTCGCCTCCGTCAGAAGGTTTTCGTCAGAACGGCACAGGTTCGCGCATTAAGTCTTTGATGGCATCCACGATTTCTCGCACCTTGAAGGGCACGCCGGTGACTTTGGCGTAAGAGACGACATCCAAGCCCGTCTCGCCCCGAATGAGGTGAGCGAACTGACCCGTGTAGTTGAGTTCGGGCAAAAGGACGCGGTTCATGTTTTTGATGAACCGCCGAACGACTTCCCGATGGAGCGGGTAGAGCATGCTGATGTGCAACGCCGCCACCGAAATGCCTTCTTGTTGCAACCGCTCAATAGCTTCCCGCACCGCCCCCGCCGTTGACCCCCACGCAATTACTCCCACATCGGCGTGCAGCGGACCATACCAGCGATAACCTTGAAAGCCGGGGTAGTATTCGTCGTAGCGCAGCGCCAATTGCAACTTGCGGAAGCGCTTTTCGGTCATCGTCATGTGGTTTTGCGGGTCCCAATTGGGATGACCGTGTTCATCGTGCTCCAAACCTTCCACCGTGTAAGTGCCCGGACACCCTGGGATGGACATGGGAGAAACACCTGTCTCCGTCAACTTGTAGCGTTTGTAGCCGTCTTCGCCGTTGCTGCTGTGAATGACAGGGTCGTAAATTTCCCGATCCAAAACGATGACCTTGCTCAGGTCAATGGGAGCGATGGTCTCGGTTCGGTGGGCTAAGGCTTGGTCGCCCAAGATGATGACGGGCAGTTGGCACAACTCCGCCAAGTTGAAGGCGTGCACCGTCACATAAAAGCAACCTTGCACGGTGCTGGGCGCCAAGACGATGCGGGGCACATCGCCATGTCCCCCATAGACGGCTTGATACAGGTCACTTTGCTCGGTCTTGGTCGGCATGCCCGTGCTGGGACCGGCGCGTTGGTTGTCCAAGATGACACAAGGGATTTCCGCCATCGCCGCATGACCGAGGAACTCCGTCATCAGCGAAAAGCCTGGACCTGAGGTCGCCGTCATCGCTTTGGCACCAGCGAAGGAAGCCCCCAGAACCGCTCCGATGGCAGCAATCTCGTCTTCCACTTGCAATGCCGTCCCGCCGAAAACGGGCAGGTAAGTCATCATCCACTCCAAGATGTCGCTGGCGGGAGTGATAGGATAACCCGCAAAGACTTTGCAACCAGCGGCGATAGCCCCATAGCAAATGGCTTCATTGCCCGAAAGGATCAACCGATCGCGCATCGGGCGCTGGTCTACGCGGAAAGCGTCTCGCTTGGGGATTTTCTGGGCTTCCTCGTAGCCTGTCTTCAGGGCGGTGATGTTGCTCATGACGACTTTCTCGCCCCGCCGCCCCCAGTAGTCGCGGATGAGTTGCTCAAAAACTTCCAAGGGAACGCCAAACCAATGGGCGAAGGCGCCCAAGATGACCATGTTTTTCGCCATCGGGTTGCGCAAGCGGTTCTTGGCGATTTCGCTAAAGGGAAGCCCATAGGCGACTGCCGTGCCCGGAACACCTTTCGGCTCAAATTTGGTGTCGTAGATGAGGACGCCATCAGGGTTGAAGTCCTCTCGGTGGCGCTCCCATGCTTCCTCGTCAAAACAGATGAGGATATCGGCTTCGTCGCCATGCGAGTAGATGGGGCGTTCGGCGGTGCGCACTTGAATCATCGCTTGACCGCCTTTAATTTCCGCTGGATAGGTGCGGAAGGTGAAAATCTCCAAGCCGCATCGGGCGAGGGCGTGGGCGATGAATTCGCCCGTGCGAATGATGCCCCCTTCCAAAGTGTCGCCACCGACACGGACAGTAAATTCATTGACTGGCATTCTCAGTCGCCTCCTTGGGCGGTTAGGCCGTCGCCTAACTTTAACATGGCTCATCGCTCAAGGGTATCTTGACGAAAGTTCATCCCACGATGCCTCGTTCCACCAGTGCCTCAGCAATTTGGACGGCATTGAGGGCAGCGCCTTTTCGCAAGTTGTCGGCGACCACCCAGAGCCACAACCCTTGCGGGTTAAAAGGGTCATTACGAATGCGTCCGACAAACACGGCATCTTTGCCGGCAGCATCCAACGGTGTCGGATAGGTGCGGTAAGCGGTGCCATCGGGTAACTCTGTCGGCTCGTCCATGACGACAACGCCTTTCGCTCGTCGGAGCAGTTCCCGCGCCTCATCGGCAGAAAGGGGGCGTTCCAATTCCACATAAATCGCCTCGGCATGACCGACAAAAACGGGAACGCGCACACAAGTAGCAGTCACAGGCAAATCGGGTTCGTTCAAAATCTTCCGCGTCTCCCGAACCAATTTCCACTCTTCGTTGGTGTAACCTGCCTCCTCAAATCGCCAATTCGCTCCCGCCAAGACATTGAAAGCAATCTGACGGGGATGAACGGAACATTCACCTGCGTCCATCTTGTGCAGAAGGCGGTGGGCTTGCGTCTCCAATTCGTCTATGGCGGCACTGCCCGCCCCTGAGACGGCTTGGTAAGTGCTGACAATGACTCGTCGCAAGCGAGCCACATCGTGCAACGGTTTGAGGGCGACGACCATTTGAATGGTGGAGCAATTGGGATTGGCGATATAGCGCTGAGGCACTTCGCCGACACCGGGCAAAAGCACCGTCCCATTACCCCGTAGAACTTCCAAGGCATCGGCGTTCACTTCGGGCACGACCAACGGGACGCCCTCCACCATCCGAAAGTCCGAACCATTGTCAATGACGATAGCACCCGCCTCCAAAGCAGGGCGGGCAAACTGGCGGGCAGCCCCCTTCTCCCCTTCTGTGCCCGCAAAGAAAAGGATGTCCATGCCCTTCAACGCCTCAGGCGAGCACTCGCCGACGGTGATGGTCTTGCCATCAATTTCCACTTCCCGAGCGGTGCGCGCCAGCACGACTGGTTCGTCCGCTAAGGGCAACTTGGATTGCCACAGACACTTGACCATTTCGCGCCCGACAGCACCGATACCGACGACGGCAACTCGCAACGCTCGCACGATGATCACCTCCAAGGTCAGCCAAAGTCAAAGGCGCACATAGGGACGCAAGCGCTCCAACTTTTTCGGACCGATGCCTTTGACTTCCAAAAGTTGCTCTACGCTCTTGAAACCGCCGATTTGGCGACGATATTCTACGATGCGCTTTGCCAAGACAGGTCCGATGCCCGGCAATGACATCAAGTCTGCTTCCGTCGCCGTGTTCAAGTGGACAATTTTGGCAGGTGTTTTCGCTCGTTCGGCTCGGGAGCGAGGAGGGGGCGGAAGGGACGGGGCAAGAGCAAGGGACGACGGCGACAGCCTCGCCTTCTCCGACCGTCCCTTGCGAGGGACAAGGATTTCCTGACCGTCTTCCAAAAAAGCAGCAAGGTTGAGGGCATCTAAGTCAGCATCGGGGGTGGCTTGCGCCAGCCGCACCGCTTCCTCCACACGGCTCCCAAAGGGCAAGGCATAAACGCCGGGCTTTCGGACAGCACCTTTCACATGCACCTTCAGTCGGGGCGGCGGCGAGGATGGTGGGTTGGGGGGTGATTGAAGCACCAAAGGAGGTTCTGTCCAACGCTTGAGGGCGATCGCCGAAAGGCTAACGGCGATGACCGCCAAGCAGGCTAAGACAAGATAGCGTTCCGCTGGGTGCTCCCATAGCACCATCTCAGTTCGCCTCAGACGAAGATTCGCTGGACAGCAATCGGTCTACGACCATCAACAACTCTTCGGGATTGAAAGGCTTAGCGAGGTAACTTTCCGCTCCTTGCATCCATGAGACCATCGCCCCCGCATCGGAGGCATAAGCCGTCAGGACAACGATGGGAATGTGGGCTGTTTCGGGAGATTCTTTCAAGACCCGCATGACTTCATAGCCATCCACTTCAGGCATCAAGACATCCAAGATGAGCAAGTCAGGCTTTTCCCGCATCGCTATACGGATGGCATCGGCACCGTTGTCAACGGTCAAGACTTGGTAACCTCGGGCTTCCAAGTTGATGCGCACCAACTCCAAGATAGCGGGGTCATCATCGGCGACCAAGATTTTCGCTGGTTTAGGGACTGCCTTCACCTTTCTCGCCTCCCGTCGCCTCTGGTGAACCGCTCAAAAGTCGCTGCTCTTCCTGCTCTAACTCCTTCAGCAATTCTTGCAACCGCTCTATCTCTCGTTTGGCAAAAACATCACGGGGGTTGGCAGCCAACTTTTGCTCCAGCACCCGCAAGTGTCGTTGGCATTCCAACTTGCGCAAACGGAGGCGCTGCACTCGGTCAGGCGTCGTCATGGTGCAACTCCCTTCTCCTTTCTGCCGACATCGGCACTTTGATGATAGCCATCAACGACAAGTCAGCGGAGGGGGCGGGATTTGAACCCGCGAACCCTTTCGGGCGCCCGGATTTCAAGTCCGGCGGGGTGCCAGGCTCCCCAACCCCTCCGATGCCTTTGGATGCAGAAATCACGATAGGTTGCCTTTTGTCCCCTTCGGTGCCAAGGCTCGGAATTAAACTGCCATCAGGTAGTATGGCACATCTGACAAGCATCTTCTTCCGCCTTCGGCAAGTTCCGCCGATGAATTTTTCCCTTAGGAGGGAAAGCCTCCCCCCTAAGCCGACAAAATTTTATGGTCTCGCCGAAGAGTTCGTCCCCCGTAGCCTTAAATCCCCAAACATCCTTGCCCCATTGACATCAAGGCGGGATTTCGTTAAACTGCAAGCGTCGGTCGCTCAAGGGTGCTTGAGCGATGGGAGAATGGCTGGAAGACGGGTGCTTTAGCGCCCAGTGCTTCTGGTCAACTTGGTCAACAGGAGGACGCAAGCCGTGCCTGTCGGTCGGGTGAAGTGGTTCAACGATGCCAAGGGTTATGGGTTCATTGAGCAAGAAGGGGGCGAGGATGTCTTCGTCCATTACTCCAACATTCAAGGGCGAGGTTATCGCTCCTTGAGAGAAGGGCAGATTGTCCAGTTTGACATTGAACAAACCCCCAAAGGGCTACGGGCAATTAATGTGCGGGTCATTGACGAGGGACAAAGCCGGCAGAAGTTGACCTTCTGATACCCTGTCGTAAGCCGTTTCCCGTTCATCTGCTGATGCCTAAAAGGCATCAAGGGAGTGTTATGCGCATGGAGGGGTATCCGTGCAGTTAGGACGATGGGTCGTCCTGTGTTTGCCGCTCCTATTGGCAGGTTGTGTAACGGTGGATTTGTCCGTTAATAGCCGAGGGGTCATAACGCAGGAAATTTCCCTCATCGCCCCCCAACGCAGTGCCGAAGGGATGCGGAACATCTTCCAGCGTTATCTCGGACAAGGCTGGACGGTGCGGATTTTGGAAGGCAAAGGGGAGCAACGGACAGTCTATGCCTGGAGAACAGTGCGGGCAAACCCAGAAGCCAAATTAATGCCCGGCTTAATAGTGCAATTTCGCCGTCACAATCACTGGTTTCGGGCAACTTACGAAGTCACCCTTCGTTATGACCCGACCGAGTTGCTGCAGACACCCGAAGAGAAACAGGTGGCGAGCCACCGCCAAGTGACGGTGCGAGTGCGGATGCCTGGTCGGATATTGACAGAACAGTCCAATGTGCCTTCCGCCGAAGGCAACATGGTGGAGTTGACTTTAGACCCGCTCCAACCGACAGAGGTGCGAGTAACGGCGTCGGGTATTCTTTGGTGGCGCATCATCGGATTGTTGCTCATCCTTGCCCTTCTCCTTTGGCTCCTCGCTCCCTATTTGCCTCACCTTCTACAAGCCTTCCCCCGCCGAACCGTTCGGGTTGTTCAGAGATAAGGCTTAAGAAGCCTGTGGAAATCCCTTTGCGGCTAAAAGTTCGTCATGGCGAATAGCCTGTCGCAGCCCAGCCCGTCGTGGCAAACGCCGCTTCAACGAGGGAAGGCTCCACTCATGAGTTGGTGACGGAAGTCGTGTTGCTGGGCGATGTAGCACTGCTGACAAAGGAGGGCAAAAAGCATGAAGCGTCGGAAGTTTGTGGTAAGTTTGCTGACGGCGGTGGGTTTCAGCCTAATAGGGAGGCGAAACGAAATGGACGAGTTGGCGGCGCAGGACGATCAATTGTCGGCGACGGCATCGGAGCGCATTGAGCACCATCGCAAGGGCGAAGTGACCATCATCGTCCGAACACCTGACGGCAAACCCCTTGCAGGCGCCGAACTTTCGCTGACCCAAACCCGCCACGCTTTCCTCTTCGGCTGTAACATCTTTCGCTGGGGGCGCATCCCCGACCCCCAACGCGAAGAACTTTACCGCCAGCGTTTCGCTGCCATCTTCAACTACGCCACCTTGCCCTTTTACTGGCGCGGTTATGAGTGGGAACGGGGCAAGCCCAATCACGGCTACACCGAGCGTGTGGTGGCGTGGTGTCAAGAGCACGGCATCGTTTGCAAGGGACACCCGCTCGTTTGGGATCACCCCGCCAGTTCGCCCGAATGGCTTCCCGACGATTTTGCGGAGATTGAGCGATTGTCCACACAACGCGTCCGCGACATCGTGCGGCGCTTTGCAGGGCGCATTGACATCTGGGATGTCGTCAATGAACCGACGCATCTTGGACTGAACAATCCTCACAACACCAAGATGGCGGCGTGGGGCGCTCGCTTGGGTGCTGTCGCTTACACCGCCTTGCACCTGAAAGTCGCCCGCGCCGCCAACCCCAAAGCGACGCTGCTGGTCAACGATTACCGCACCGATGACGCCTACCTGCGCATCTTGCAACAACTCAAGGACGAGCAGGGGCGATGGCTTTTTGATGTCGTCGGCATCCAAAGCCACATGCACGGCGGCGTTTGGTCAGCGAGCCGAACTTGGCAAGTTTGTGAGCGGTTTGCGCAACTCGGTTTGCCCTTGCATTTTACCGAAACGACCATCGTCAGCGGACCCCGCATAGACCGAGAGCGCTGGGGCGAAACGACGCCTGAGGGCGAGGAGCAACAAGCGGAAGCGACTGCCCGCTTTTACACCTTGCTTTTTTCCCATCCTGCCGTTCAAGCCATCACTTGGTGGGACTTTTCTGACGACGGCGCATGGATGGAAGCGCCTGCTGGTTGGCTTCGCAAGGACATGTCGCCCAAACCCGTTTACGAGCGAATGCTCACCCTCATCAAAGGGGAATGGTGGACGCAAGCGCAAGGTGTCACCGACCGCAAGGGCACTTGGCAAACCCGCGCTTTCTTCGGCGATTACGCCCTCACCATCCGCACCGCCGACGGGCGAACGGTCAAGCGCTCGCTGACGGTTCGCAAAGGTGCTGACAACCGCTTTGAAGTGCGGTTGCCTGCCTGACCGTCACGCCAAGCCCATCGCTTTCAGGTTCTCCAAGCAGCGTCGGATGCACTCTAAGGGCGGATGAGCGTAAGTTTCCTGCTCCACGATGAACCACTCTGTCCCTCCGACGGTCTCGCACAATTCAATGACTTCCCGCCACTTCACCTCACCCTCGCCGATGAGGGCGTTAGGGTTGGTGGACGAAAATTCCTTCAAGTGCACGGTCTTTGCCCGACCAGGGTAGCGGCGTAAGATATCCAAGATGCCGTCGGCAGAGACGCCGCCATGCATGGCGTTGCCCGTGTCCAGTTGCATGACGACTTCAGGCTTTGTGTGCCCGAAAAACAAATCCCATCCCGTCACGCCGTCAAAGGTCACTTGGAACTCAACGGCATGGTTGTGATAACCGACAACCATCCCATAGGGCTTGACTTTTTCTGCCAGTTCGTTGAACAACTCCGCTGTCTTCAACCACGCCTCTTTGGAGTTGCGATACTCCTCAGGCAGCCATGGGACGATCAAGTAGCGGTTGCCCAGCGTCTGGTTGAACTCAATCGTTTTGGGCAATTCATCACCCAACAGGGTGTTGATACCCGTGTGGGTGCCAGCGACCTGCAAGCCCAAATCGTCCAACATCGCCCGCAACTCTTGAGCGCTTCGCCCATGATAACCCGCAAACTCCACACCTTGATAGCCTATCTCGGCGACCGCCTTAAGCGTCGCCGCCAAGTCCTTGGCGCAATCGTCCCGCACCGAGTAAAGTTGCACGGCAATCTTCCGACCCATCGTCCGATTCCTCCTTCCTTCCGTTTTCCGACCGACGCATTGCCCGAAAGAGTTTGCCACCCTTTTTGACTGCCAATTGCGACAGGCTTTCCTGCCGATGCCAAATTTTTGCCTGTCGCCCATCGCTATTCGCCAGTCGCTCTTTCAGCGGGGTGACGAAGGATGGTGGCAATTGTTTTGGCGGCGGGAGAGGGGCGGAAAATGTTTCCGTTTGACTTGACGCGCCAAAAGTGTGCCATTCCCGTCGCTAACGAACCCATCGTCCGCCGTTTGGTGCGCCAGTTGCAAGCCGCTGGCGTTTCCCGCTGCGTCGTGGTGACGGGACACAATGCAGGGCAAGTGCGCCATGCTGTCGGCGACCTTCACAGCGTCTCTTTTGTCCACCAGCCGCAGCGAGATGGGACGGCGACGGCGACTTTGTTGGCGCTGAGGGAATTGCCCGATGCTGACGAATTCGTCGTCGCTTACGGCGATGTCGTCCTCACTCAATCCGACCTTCATGCGTTGCTTTTGGCGCATCGGGAAAGCGGTGCCGTTGCGACAGTGTTGGTGCAACGATTGATGCCGCCTTTGGACGCCCGTGATTGGCTTTGCGCCAGCGTTCACGGAAACCGCATCGTCCATGTGGAAGGGCATCCACGAGGGGCATCCCATCGGCTGGCGGGCTTGTTTGTCCTCCGCAAAGAAGCCATCCCGTTTTTGGAGCGCAATCCCGGCGTGATGCGCAGCGTGCCCGTCGGCGGGATGCCACCATTGGAAGCGGAATTAGCCCAATCGCTGCAAATGCTCGTGGAGGAAGGCAAGGAAGTCGTTGCCGTAGAAGCACAAGGGTTCGTCGTGGATGTGGACAAACCTTGGCACATTTTAGAAGCCGCCCATCAGGTCGTTGACGAACTGCGGAGGCAGTGGGAGGAAGACCGCATCGCTCCGACGGCAAAGATAGACGACAGCGCCGAAATTGACGGGCGCATCGTTTTGGGTGAGCATTGCGTCATCGGTAAACGCGTCGTCGTCAGCGGTTTCCTTTTTGCCGAAGCGGGCACACAAATCGTCAACGGGGCGATTTTGCGAGGACGCATCGTCACAGGACGCCATTGCCGATTGCGCGATTATTGCCTTTTGGGCGACAGTGTTTTGGGCGACCGATGCATCGTCGGGCATGGCGCCGAGTTTGAAGGCTTAGCGTTCAACACGGTCTACCTCTACCACTATTGCGAAATCTTTGGCGTGTTGGGTGAGGCGGTGGACATCGGAGCGGCGACGGTGTGTGGGACGCTGCGCTTTGATGATGGCGAGACGGTGCATAAAGTTTTGGGGCGGCGGGAAATTCCGCCCATCGGCGCCAACGCCTCTTACATCGGCGATTTCTCCCGAACGGGCGTCAACACCATCTTAATGCCGGGCGTGAAAGTCGGCGCCTATTGCTGCATCGGTCCAGGCGTCGTGCTCTACGACGATGTGCCTCATCGCACCCTCGTGTTGGTGCGCCAAGAGTTGGAACGACGCCCATGGGGACCAGAACGCTACGGCTGGTGAGGAAGGAAGCGAAGAGCCATGACAGCACGCTTGGAGGTCGCAAGCGACCGTTTGAAGGTCTGGCTGGGTAGCGAACTCTTTACCGCCTACAAATTTCCGCCCGACCAACCCTTGCCTTACTTCTTTCCCGTCTGCACCGTCGGCGGGATTGCCGTTACGGAGGAGTTTCCCGAACTCTATCCACACCATCGCTCGGTTTGGCTTAGTCACGGCAATGTCAACGGCGTTGATTTTTGGCTGGACAAACCGACAAGCGGACGCATCCGCCATATGGGTTTGCTTTGGCAACGATGCGACGAAGGGGGCGTCAATTTTGCCGTTCAATCGGAATGGCAATTGCCCGACGGGCAAGTTTTGTTGCGAGACGAACGCATCTTTCGCTGCTGGCAGGAAGGCAATTGTCGCTTCATAGACGCCACCATCACTTTGCACCCAAAGCCGTCGGAAGTGACTTTGGGAAAGACCAATCACGCCTTCTTTGCCGTGCGGCTGCGGAAGGAACTGGCGGTCGTCAACGGCGGTCAGTTGCGCAACAGCGAAGGGGAGGTTAAGGAAGTGGGGACGATGGGCAAACGCGCCCGTTGGTGCGCCGCTTTAGGGCAACTGGAAGGCGCCACCGTCGGCATTGCCCTTTTTGACCATCCTCGCAACCCTTGGCACCCTTCGCCTTGGTTCACCCGCGATTACGGCTTCTTTTCACCATCGCCCTTCAACTGGGATAAATGGCGATTGACGATGACGCAACCGTTGCAGGTGCGGTATGGCGTCGTCGTGTTTCTCGGCGAACCCGACTTGGAAGGTTTGTGGCGACAATGGGTGGTGCGAAACGAAGGGAAGGAAGGTGAGGGCAGATGCGGATAGCAGCGTCCACGCTGGCTTTTTCTCGGCAGCCGTTGGAAGCAGCGTTGCGGGAGATTGCGGCATTAGGTTTTCGGTTCGTGGACATCGGGGCGATAGAAGGTTGGGCGCATTTGATGCCCTCTGCGATGACAGAAAATCCTGACCGCATCGCTGAGACGGTGCAAGGCTTGTGCGAACGCTACGGCGTTACGCCTGTCGCCTTCAACGCAGGTTTGGGGACGAGAGAGCCTGAAGAAGAGGGGCGACGATTGATGGCGCTTTGTAAAGCGGCACAACGGTTTCAAGGGCCTGTCATCACCTTAGGCGCTTCGCCCAGAGGCACACCCCTTGACGACGAAATCGCCCGCTGGCGCCGCTTAGTGCCCATCGCCGCTGAGCACGGCATCACCCTCGCCGTAGAAACCCATTTTGGTCAGGTGACTGAAGACCCAAAGACAGCGCAGGCATTGGTGGAGCGAGTGGAGGGGCTGCGTCTGACATTAGACCCATCCCACTTCGTCATTCAAGGCTTGACGCTGGACGATTTTCAAACCTTACTTTCGTTCGTCGCCCATGTTCACCTAAGGGACGCTGGACGCAATGGTTGGACAGAAGTGCAAATGCCTGTCGGCGCAGGTGTCGTGGACTTTCGGGGGCTGATGGCGGCGTTGCGAGAAGTCGGCTACGATGGGGCGCTTGCCTGCGAATACATTGACACCATCGGCGATTTGGACATCGCCGCCAACTTACGGGCGTTGAAGGAGTTGTTGGAGGCGGCAAGGGGCGAATAGCCAGCGGCGGGGTTGCTTTTGCGATTGCCATCCCGCTGGCACCTTTGCACAATAATGAGCAAGCGCCGATAGGACGAAAAAGGAGGGAACGAGGATGGCGATGGGCAATTTGCCACCCATAGAAGAGCCGCAAGCCTATGGCGGATTTTTTCCTGCCCTCTGGCAAACTTGGGTCTCCGCTTGCCTTCGTCCCTACGAGTTTTTTGAAGCCGTCGGGAACAGTCAAGACTTAACCCCCGCTTTGCTTTTTGGCGTCGGGTGCGGTTGGTTGGGCATTTTCTTCGGCAGCCTTTGGGGGGTAGCCTTGAAAGTGCCTCTCCTGCCGATGCTCTCGCCCAAAGAGGCGCAGGCGGAACTTTTCGGGGGAGCGGCACAAATGTTGTGCTCTGGGTTGTTCGGTTGGCTTTTCGTGTTGCTGGGCATCTTACTCAACGGGCTAATTTTGCATCTGTTTCTCGCCCTCTTTGGCGGAGCCAATCAGGGGCTAACGATAACCTTGCGCGTCGTCGCTTACGCACAGGCACCTACTATCCTTGCCGTCGTCCCGATCCTCGGAAGTTGCGTCGGCAGCATTTGGGTGCTGGTGCTCCACATCATCGGTTTGGCGGCTGCCCATCGGACGGAGGTTTGGCGGGCGGTCTTAGCCGTCTTTGCGCCTCTGCTGCTCTGCCTCGTGGTGAGCATCGCCATCGGCATCTTCTTGGGCTTTCTCGCCGCTTCGGCTCTCAGGTAACCGTCAGTTAACGGGGTGTCGCAACATTTTTGACGGTGACGCTTGGATGGGCGTGTTGCTGGCTATCGTCAACCAAAAAGGTGGCGTCGGGAAGACGACGACGGCGATTAACTTGAGCGCGTGCTTGGCGGAATTGGGCAAGCGGGTGCTTTTGGTGGATTGTGACCCGCAAGCCAACGCCACTTCGGGGCTCGGCTTCCATCGGGGCACTGCTCGTCCTCACCTTTACGATGCCTTGTCGGGCTTAGTGCCTGTCCGCCAAGCCATTCACGAGACACCTTTTGCCAACCTGTTTTTGTTGCCGTCGGACATGGAGTTGGCGGGCGTGGAAGTGGAACTGGCGACGGAGGAAGGACGGGAGCAAGCCCTGCGAACTTTGCTGTCACCGTTGAAAAACGAATTTGACCTTCTGGTGTTGGATGCGCCACCTTCGTTGGGAATATTGACGGTCAATTGCCTTGCTGCCGCCGATTACTTGCTTATCCCGCTGCAATGCGAATACTATGCGTTGGAAGGACTGGGCAACCTGCTCAGCACCGTTCGGCGCATCCGCATGGCGTTCAACCCGTCCCTAACGATTTTGGGCATCTTGCGAACGATGCATGATAGCCGAACCAACTTGACCCATCAAGTCTCGGCGGAGTTGCAAAAGCATTTTCCTCAGTGGCTGCTGCAGACCGTGATTCCGCGCACCGTGCGATTGGCGGAAGCACCCAGTCACGGTTTGCCCATCATCCATTACGATGGGCGCAGCCCTGCCGCCGCAGCCTATCGGCAATTGGCGCAAGAAGTCCTGCAACGGTTGGGGCTGTGATGGCTTTCGGTGCCGTCGCAAAATTGTTGGCGGACGAACCGCCTTGCATCGGCAAATCCTTCAAGGTGATGCGTCATGGCTTTGACCGATGACCAAACGCTGCGCCGAAAAATTCTTTCGCTCCTTTACGCCGCTTGGAAAATGCGGGGCAAGGATGGCTTTCTGTCGCAAAGCGAACTGGTCAAAGACACGGGTGCTAAGCCGATTGCCGTCGCCAGAAACCTTGATTTGCTGTGCGATTTAGGGCTGGTGGAAGACTTGCTTTCTGTCGGTGCCCGCTTCGTCCGCTTGACGCCTCAAGGCATCTTAAAATGCGAGAAAGAGGGCATTGAACCTGACGAGTTGTTGCTTCGGCGAGGCAAAGGAAGGTGAGGTTTAGGTGAGGTGGGCTTATGTCAGGGGAAGGATGCTTTTCAATGCGGACTGGCTCGCCAACGAAGCAGTATTCATTAGTGCCGCCACGACGGCGAGAATGGGTTGGACGATAGAGGTCGTGTTGCAAGACGGGCGTGTAATGCACTTTGGCAGTTTCGCCAAGCAAAAGGAGGCGCAAGAAATCTTAGACCAACTGGCGCAAATCTTGCATCCAGAGAAGGGTGAGCCGTCATGACGACGAAGGAACTGAGGCAAGCGTTTCTGGATTACTTTTGGCGGCAAGACCATCTGGTCTTGCCCAGTTTCTCGCTGATTCCCAGCGACCAAAGCACCCTGTTCACTTCCGCTGGGATGCAACCCCTCATCCCTTACTTTCAAGGCATCTCCAAACCCCCGTCACCCCGAATTGCCACTTGCCAGAAATGCTTCCGCGCCGACGACATTGACAAGGTTGGCTTAACTTGGCGGCATTTGAGTTTCTTTGAGATGTTGGGCAACTTCAGTTTCGGCGACTACTTCAAACACGAAGCCATCAGGTTCGCTTGGGAGTTTCTGACGGAGGTCATCGGCTTGCCCAAAGAGCGCCTTTGGGTTTCCGTCTACGAACAGGACGACGAAGCCTTTGAGATTTGGCACAAAGACATCGGGCTGCCTGCCGACCGCATCGTTCGGTTGGGCAAAAAGGACAACTGGTGGGGTCCCGTCGGCGATTCAGGTCCTTGCGGTCCTGACACGGAAATCCATTACGACCGAGGCGAGGCGTTTGGCTGCGGCAAACCCGATTGTAAGCCAGGGTGCGATTGCGACCGATGGGGCGAACTTTGGAACTTGGTCTTTCAGCAATATGACCAGCAAAAAGATGGCACGCTTATCCCGTTGCCCAAACCCGGCATTGACACGGGCATGGGCTTGGAGCGGTTGGCGGCGGCTGTCCAAGGCAAAGTGACCGTCTTTGAGACCGACATCTTCTTCCAGCTGGTGCAACGCATCGCCCAATTGGCAGGTTGCGAGTATGGGCGAGATAGGCAAAAAGACATCGCCATCCGCATCATCGCCGACCACACCCGCGCCGTTTGCTTCATGGCGGCGGAAGGTGTCGTCCCGTCCAACGAAGGGCGGGGCTATGTCATGAGGCGGTTCATCCGACGGGCGATGCGCTTTGGTCGCTTGTTCGGAATTGAGGAACCTTTCGTCCACAAACTTGTCCCGACGGTCGTGCAACTGATGGGTGACCCGTATGAGGAACTGGTCAAGGCAGAGAGCGTCATCACGGAAGTCGTCTTCCGCGAAGAAGAGCGGTTTGAACAAACGCTGGAAATCGGCATGGCGCGGTTGGAGGAGATGATCGCCGAGACGAAGGCGCGGGGCGAAACGGTCTTGCGGGGGCGCGACGCCTTCACGCTTTATGACACCTACGGCTTCCCGCTGGAGTTGACGAAAGAAATTTGCGCCGAACAGGGCTTGACAGTGGACGAGGAAGGCTTCCTTGAGGAGTTGGAGGCGCAACGAAAACGCGCCCGAAAGCGAATGCGGTTTGTCTCGCCCTTTGAGGCGAGCGAGTTTGAAGGGTTGCCGCCGACCATTTTTGTCGGTCGGATGCCCGAACCCGACGGCGTGCTGGCGTGCGAAGCGACAGTCCTCGCTATCAAGCGGCGAGGCGACGAAGTTTGGGTCGTGCTGGACAAAACGCCCTTCTATGCCGAAGCAGGCGGTCAAATTGGCGACACAGGTGTGCTCCTTTGGGACGGAGGACAAGGGACGAGGGACGAGGAAACAGCGAAGGCGGTTGCGCGGGTGTTGGACACCCAGAAGTTCGGTGATGTCATTGCTCACAAGGTCGTCATGGAGAAGGGCTTTTTGACGGAAGGGGCAATCGTCTGGGCACAAGTGGATGCGGAGCGCCGTCAAGCCATCCGAAGAGCCCACACGGCAACTCACTTGCTCCATGCCGCCCTGCGGAAAATTTTGGGCGAGCATGTCTTTCAGGCAGGTTCGCTCGTGGAGCCCGACCGCTTGCGCTTTGACTTCACTCATCCCAAACCCCTGACGCCCGACGAGGGGCAAGCCCTTGAGGACGAAATCAATCGGCAGATTCTGGCGGCGCATCCCGTTGAACCCTTTGAGACCAGTTTGCAGGAAGCGAAAGCGATGGGAGCGATGGCGCTCTTCGGCGAAAAGTATGGCGACATCGTTCGGGTTATCCGCATTGACGGCGTTTCGCTGGAACTGTGCGGCGGGACGCACCTTGCCAACACCGCCGAAATTGGGTTGCTGAAGATTGTGTCCGAAACGAGCGTCGGTGCCAACATCCGTCGCATTGACGCCTACACGGGTGAGCGGGCACGCCGTTGGCTGGAAGAACGATGGCGATGGCTGCGGCAGGCGGCGGAGATGTTGGAAACTTCTCCCGACCGCGTTCCCGAGGCGATCGCTGAATTGCAAGAGCGCCTCCGTGAGTTAGAACGAAAGTTGCAGGAAGCGGAAGAGCAACGGGCATTGCAGCAGGTCAACGAGTTGCTCCAGCAAACGCAGGAAGTCGCAGGCGTGAAAGTCGTCACGGGAATCGTTTCGGGCGTGACGCCTGCCGTTTTGCGTCGGCTCGCCGATGAGTTGGAGGTGCGATTGCGGTCGGGCGTCATCGTTTTGGGAACGGTGGACGACGGGAAAGTTGTTTTGGTCAGCAAGGTGACAAAGGACATCGTGGCGAAGGGCGGGCATGCGGGCAACTTGGTGCGGGAGGTGGCGAAGTTGACGGACGGAGGCGGTGGCGGTCGTCCCGACTTCGCCCAAGCGGGCGGAAGAAATCCCGCCAAACTCCATGACGCCATCCGCAAAGTCCCTGAACTCGTCGCTCAACAGTTGAAGCGAAGCGGGTGAACGCCTCAAAAGGCTCTTTGGGTGGCGCAACCCATTCGGGTTTGGCAGAATTTTGAGCGCACAAGTTCCGCCGTGACAGGAGGGACGCTCCGTGATTGACATCCGCCAAATTCGCCTGACCAACGAGCAAATCTTGCGCTACTCGCGCCACCTGATTTTGCCCGAAGTGGGGATGACAGGGCAAAAGAAACTGCGGGCAGCCAGCGTGTTGATCATCGGGGCAGGTGGCTTGGGTTGCCCGATTGCCCTCTACCTGACGGCAGCGGGCATCGGCAAATTGGGCTTGGTGGACTTTGATGTCGTGGACAAGACGAACCTACAACGGCAGGTGCTTTATGGCGAGAGCGTCGTCGGCGTTCCCAAAGTGGAAGCCGCTAAAGAGCGGTTGCAAGATTTGAACCCTGATGTGGAGATTGAGACCTACCCTGTCCGCCTGACTTCCGAAAACGCCCTGCAAATCATGGCGGACTACGACATCATCGTGGACGGAACGGACAACTTCCCGACCCGCTATTTGACCAACGACGCTGCCGTGCTGCTGGGCAAGCCCTACATTTATGGCAGCATCTTCCGCTTTGAAGGGCAAGTGTCGGTGTTCTTGTCCAAGCCTTTCAACGGGTTTGAGCGCGGACCGTGCTATCGCTGCCTGTTTCCGTCGCCACCGCCACCTGGGACAGTGCCCACTTGCGCTGAAGGGGGCGTGTTGGGCGTCTTGCCCGGCATCGTCGGGGCATTGCAGGCGGCAGAAGCCGTCAAACTCATCGTCGGCATCGGCGAACCGCTCATCGGGCGATTGATGCTCATTGACACCTTGCGGATGGATTTTCGGACGGTGAGAATTCGTCGCAAGCCCGATTGCCCTGTCTGCGGCGACAACCCGACCATCCGCGAGTTGATTGACTACGAGGAGTTTTGCGGGTTGCGGCGGGGTGAAATCCCTGAAAGCGCCGATTGGTTCGTCACTCCGCAGGAACTCAAGGAGCGTTTGGAGCGAGACGGCAATTTGGTCTTGCTGGATGTCCGCGAACCTGAGGAGTTGGAAATCTCCGAGTTCCCGCACCCTTACAAGCACATCCCGCTGGACGATTTGCTGGAACGGGTCAACGAGTTAGACCAAACCGCTGAAATCGTCGTGTTCTGCCGCGATGACCAACGCAGCCGCCACGCCGCCCAACTGCTTCGGCAAGTCGGCTTTGGACGCGTGAAAGTCCTCAAGGGAGGCATCAACGCCTGGGCACGGGAGATTGACCCGTCAGTCCCGCAATATTGACGAACACGCCAAAGGTCGGAGCGGCTATCAGCCACGACTGTCAGCCACATCTACGATTGTCCTCGTAGGACGGCATGACAAAAGTGAAGGCGGTGATGGTGCGATGTTCAGCCCGCTGGAAGCAGAAGTGATGCGCATCATTTGGCGCAACGGCTCGGCGACAGTGCGGGAAGTATGGCGAGAATTGCGAGACGACGGCAAACGGCTCGCCTACACGACGGTCATGACCGTTATGGTTCGGCTGCACGAGAAAGGCGTTTTGCGTCGCGTCAAGGAAGGCAAGGGTTATCGCTACTTTCCGACGCAACCCCATGAGACTTTATTGCGGCGCTTTGTCAACACCGTCGTGGATCGCTTGATCGCTGTCTTTGGCGAGCCTGCTGTCTCTTACTTGGCAGAAGTCGTTCGGGAACGACGACAGCGGTGAGGGGCGATGCGTTGGCTTTTGGCATGGCTTTTCCTTTGGTGGCTCACTTCAGCGGGTTTGTTGTTGCTGATGGGCATTATCCTTTGGCTTTTGCGGCGCTTCTCGGCATTGCGGCGATGGGATGGGGCATCGTGGGCGAATGCGACAGCGATGGCATTGTTGTGCCCGTTGGTCATCGGGGCAATCTTGGCGACCAGTGCCACCCTCTCTGTCAAGCGCTGCGACCTCCCAACTTCATCGCCTGTCCCTCGTCCCTCGTCCGTTTTTTTCCTTTGCTCCCACACCGTTCGCCACTGGTGTGGTCACGCTTTTTCGTCGGCTCGGCGGGATGTTTGGGCGATGTTCTGGGTGATTTGGGGTTGGTTGGGCGTGGCAGGAAGTGGCTGGCTGCTTGTGGAGGGACGGCGGCGTTCCTTTGCGATGTTGGCGCCATCCGCAAAACTAAAGCAGGCGGGCAAGTGGGCAGGCGTCCCTAAGGAGTTGCCGTTGCGAGAAGCCGTGACGGAAACGCCAGCAGGGTTGGTCGGATTTCGTCGCCCTTCCATCTTTGTCGCCCGTTGGTTCGTTCAAACGGCTTCCTTGCCCAGTTTGTGTGCCGTGCTGCGGCACGAGTTGGGGCATTGGCATCGGCGTGACCATCTCCTTCGCCGATTGCTTTTCGCCATCGCCCTCGGTTTTGGAATCGTGCCGTTGGTGACATGGTTGCATCGGGAATGGCGGGACGCCAGCGAAGAAGCAGCGGACGATTGGGCAGCAACGGATTTGTCAACCGCCCTTGCCCTCGCTCAGGCGCTCCAAATGGTGCAACGGCATGGGCAAATCGGCGGCTCAGAAAATCAGCGGATGGGGATGGATGGCGGGAAACTAAGTCGGCGCATTGAACGATTGAAAGGCAGGCAGAGAGGCAACTCAGCAGGGGAACGGGACGAGAGACGAAGGGCAGGGGACGGGAATTTGAATCGTTGGAGATTGGCTTTGTGCCCTTTGGGGATGGTCATCGGATTTTCGCTGTTTGTTCCCCTCAGCCTCACCCCGCCGCTATGGCTCACCTTGCATTGCCTTGCGGAGACGCTGCTTTTGTGAGGGGGTTGATAATTTCATCGCTTCGCTTGGCTCAAGGTTTTAGCGAGGCGATGGAGTAAAGGTCGGCTGACACCACCGATGAGATAACAAACCCGCTCCCGCATCTTCCAGCGGACGACAGGTAAGCGAGTGGCAGTGGGCGAAAGAAGGAGGGGCTCTTCGGCTTCTTCCTCCTCACCTTCCCCCGCAAGGATGAAGAGCGAGACCAACATCAATCCGTCGCCGTAACGGGCGTGAAGGAAGGGGCGACGATGATGGGGCAAAGTGACCTCTTCGGCGCCGCTGAAGGTAAAGCCTGCTGGCAAAGTCTCTGGCAAAATCAGCGACCAACGCTTTTGAGCCTCAAGGCGAGAAAGGGAACGAACCTGCGGCAAGCGGTTGGCGGCTTTTCGGGGGATGGCAAAGAGGGAGGGGGCGAAGGCTTTCGGGTCTAAAAATCGCAACTCAGTCACCGTCATGAAAGCAATCGGTGTCCCATCAGGGCGGGAGGTTTCCATCCGCAGCAAGATGCCATGTTCAGCGTCCAACCAGAAGCGATGGCGGGGCTTGCCCGACACTTTCGGCGTCACATCCACTCGCCACACTTTCCGCCCCAGCAAAGTGGCGGGAACAGGCTCACTCAGCCGATAGTTGCGGGTGAGCAGGTCTACCTGCAAAAGGGGCGTCTCGTCTAAGGGTAACTGCCAGACGGGTCGGTTATTGACGAGCCGCCAACGCCGTTTGCCGTCGGAGATGAGCACAACCCCCCGCAAATTCTTCGGCGCTAAATACTCCACCCGATAACGCCCACCGGGCAATCGCCATTCCCGCAACATCGCTGCGTCACTGGCTTTGCTGTGCCAGGTCGTCACGACGACTTTGCATTGATAAGCGACGGGCGGGTTAGCGGTTTTTTTCAACAGGCTCAACACATTGACCTGTGCCATCCCTGCTGGCGCTGTCACCATTAACGCCAACCAAGCGACCCATCTCGCCCGTGCCATTCGGCGCATCAGGTCATTCACCTTCCATTAACTCGTTGCTCGCCACTAAATGCCAAGTCGGACAATCGCCCAAGGTCAATGCCACTGTGTCGGCATGATAGCCGACGAGGAGATTGACAGCGGGACGGGAGGGAGAGGGCGGAGAGGAGGCTTGCTGCCACCACCACACCAAACCTGCTCCGAGCAAACATGCCGCTGCTGTCATCCACCAAAAGAGGCGGTGGGGAACGACAAAGGGACGAGCAGGGGACCGGCGCATCACCCGATGCATCACCCGCCGCCACATCCCTACCGCAGGTGGAGGGACGGGCAAAGTCCGCAGCCGCTCCCGCAATCGTCGCCAATCGTGAAGGGTCTGACGACAATCGGCGCAAGTTTCCAGATGCTTTTCCAACGCCGCTGATGGCTCAGCCTCCAACGCCCCATCAAGGTAAGCCGACAACTTCTCCGACCATTCAGGACATGCCATGCCTCATCGCCTCGCTATGGCTCTTGGAGCCAATGTTTGAGCCGCTACCGCAACATTGCCCGCGCTCGGTGCAAGCGGGAGCGAACGGTGCCGATGGGACAACCCAGCGCCTGCGCCGCCTCCTCATAACTGAGCCCTTCCATGTCCACTAAAACGACGACGGCACGAAACTCTGAGGGCAAATCATCCAACGCTCTCTGGGCATCTCGCCAAAACTGTTTCCGTTCTGCCATCGTTTCTGGGTCGGCATTTTCGTCAGCGATGTCCCAACTCCCTTCATTCTCCTCGTCGTCCTCGTTCATCGGATTGTCCAGCGAAACCCAATCTATTCGGCTTGCCTTGCGCTTCCAATCCAGAAAGGTGTGGGTCATGATGGTGGCGACCCATCGGACGAAGCCGTCTTCTGTCTGGAAGCGGTCAAAGGCGCTCCATGCCTCCGTTAACGCTTCCGTCAACAAATCTTCGGCATCGTCTCGGTTGCCCGTTAACCGATAGGCGATGCGGTAAAGGGTCGTCTGATGGGCTTGCACTAGCCGTTCAAATTCCTCGGCTTTCTTCTCACTCATGCCGTCTCCCGACCTCCGCGCAGGGTCGCCATCAAAGAGAGCGCTTCAGACGCCTTTCCAGTTCCGTCGGGAACTCAAAGGCTGTTTTCTTCGCTCCAACGATTGGACGCACCCAAAAGCATCCCTAAAAACTCTGATAGGAGGTGTCGGAGGCGATGTGGAAGCGCATCACGACATGGTTGTTGGCAGGGGCGATGGCGCTGCCCACCTTAGGAGTCGCCCAGCAGCCGTCCAAGAAGCCGGCACAACCGCCGAAAGCCCAGCCGGCGACGCCCGCCAAGCCAGCGACTCCTGCGAAACCGGCAGCGCCTGCTAAGCCTGCTACCCCTGCTACCCCTGCCATTCCAGCAAAGCCGGCTACTCCAGCGACACCGGCGAAGGGCGAGGCAAAGGGGCATGCTAAGCATGCTAAGAAAGAGGCGAAGCGACGAGCCCGTCGGCGGGCTCGGCGTATCCGCCATCGCCGCCATGCCCATCGCCGAGCAGCGGCAAAGAAGATGGCGGCTGCCAAGAAGTAAACCTCCCTGCCTCTGTCGTCGTCCCGACCTTCCCGCCCGGCAGGGCGCTGGGTTGCTTCCACCTGGCGCCCTGCTTTTTATCAAGCCCATTCAAGGGTGTTCGGAAAGGGAGGGCGAGGCTCCTGCCGAGCCGAACATATCGGCAAGTCGTAAGATGGGCAGGTCGGAGGGATAGGTTCATCGGGAGGTTCGCCCTCCCATTGGGCTCAATTTCCGAACACACTCAGCCCATTCAAAAAGGAGGTGCTTCCAATGAGAGCGGCCTTGAAGGTGTTGGGAGGCATGATGGCAGTCGTGATGCTGGTGGCGTTGCTGGTGGGATGTCGGCACGGCAGTAAGTCCGCTAAGACCTCGGCAACGACCCCTCCCACTGCCATCCGCCTCGGTTAACTTTTGCCTTCCCTTGACCCCAAATTTTCTGGCGGGGCGGGTTGCCCCTGCCCCGCTCTTGTCTTTTGGAGGTGAAGGCGATGAACCTTGGTCCGACGGAACTGCTCATCATCGGTCTTTTGGTCGTGTTGCTCTTTGGGACGAAAAAAGTCCCTGAGTTTTTCGCCAGCCTCGGCAAAGGCATCAAAGAGTTCAAGCGGGCGATGAGCGGCGAAGATGAGCCAACCAGAGGCGAGACAGAGGCTGAGAAAAAATGAGCGGCGAAAAACAAATTTGTCGGGGCAAGCCCACTTGGACTTACCCCGACGACAGGGTGTCAGCGGCAGGCGTTGGGCGAACTACTTAGCGGCTTCCACTTTCTCCACCTCAATGACATTGAAGCCCGCATGACGATGGACGACACCCGTGACAGTGACCTTCTGAGCGATGTAGGGCATCAGCAGGTCGTTGGCGAGTTTGTGCTTTTGGAAGGCGACATAGACAGTGCCCTTCTCGTCGGCGATGCCCAAAGGCAGTCCATTTTTGGCGCACATCTCCGCGCATTGCTTGTGCCCTGCGCCACTGCCCTTCTCCTTCCCCATCGTCACATAGCAAAAGCAATCCAAGACCTCTCCTGTGATGGTCGTGGTCTTTGGTTGCTTGCGTTGCTGCGCCAGCAACACGCCCAACGCCGCGACGCCGACGACCAGCACCAACGCCACGAAGCGCTTCATCGCCCGTCACCTCCTGAAAGTTTTTTCTCTGACCCGTCCGAAGACGAGCCAGTTCGTTGCCTCAGCCAACGGATGTAAGCCTTGAGCGCTTCCAATTCTTCGCGGCTCAAGTAATTCCGATAGGCGGGCATCTTGATGGGTGCCCGACGCAGGAAAAATTGCGCCGCTGGGTTGTTACGGAAGCGCTCGCTCACTCCGTCCAAAATCCATTGCTCCAACTCCGCCTCATCCCGAACCAACTCCTCAAAGTCGGCACTGTCCCAAGCAGGGATGTAGCCCTTGAACGAGCCAGGGTTGGGTGGCGAGCCACGCCCTAAAGGACCGTGACAGGAAAAGCAACCGCTTGCCTTGGCAACTTCGTAGCCTTTCGCTGCTTTCGGGTCATTAGGAGGCATCTGCCATTCCGCGACGGCTTTCCAGTAAGCGATCAAATCCCGCAACTCTTCCTCGCTCAACAACCCGCGATAGGCAGGCATCCGCACCAATCGTTCCTTTTGCTCCTGCTGGTAACTGGCAGTCTCTCGCAAGGCTTTGGGGGCTCCGTCCAAAATCCACTCGGCAATTTCGCTTTCGTCGTGGACATACATCATCGCCGTCCCGCCATCCCAAGGCGGGCAATCAAAGCGGGGTTTTTTAGCGAAGGTGATGCCCCGAAGGCCGCCTTGTCCGTGACAGGTGAAGCAACCCAATCGCTCGGCAACTTGCTTGCCCCGCTCTACGGCAGTGACCCCACTTTGCCGCCATCGGGCGATGCCTCATACTGTCAGCAGCACCAAATTTTCGGCGACCAACACGATGACCCAAACCCTCCATCGCCATTTGTCCATCTCCTTGCTCACCGTCCATAGCCCATTTTTAAAAGCGCCTTCAAAGCCCCCTCCGTTCCACAAGGGTAGGGTAGGGTGGGTTGGCGGCTTTGACATTTTGGCGCAACTCCTTCATCCGCAGGATGCCCGTCACGCAAGTGCTGACTTCAGGGTGCGACAAGACAAACTTGATGGCAACTTCCGCAAGGGGCAAATCCGGGGCGAGAAGGCGCAACTTTTCAGCATGTTCAGGGCGGAAAATTTGACCACCCGCAAAGGGACGACGCGCCATCAATCCAATCCCTTTCTCCGCCGCCAACGCAAACAGTTGCTCCCGTGCCGTCTGATTGAGGAAGTTGAAATCGCACTGGACGACATCCACGACGCCCCGCTCAATGGCGCGCCGACAAACGGCAACCGACGACGAGACACCGACCAATCGCACCTTGCCTTCCCGTTTGAGTTGCTGCAGCGCCTCAAAGGGTTCATCTTGCTCTACGACCTCAGCGCTCGGGTCATGCAGCAAAAAGACATCCACATAATCGCTTCTAAGCCGCCACAAACTCAACTCACACTGCCAACGAAGGTAAGGCGCATCAAAGCGTTGGTCTACAAACCCTTGAGCCTCCACATAGAGCGATTGGGCACCATCGGCGCCGACTTGATAGCCCGCCTTTGTGACGATGACGGCTTTGTCGCGGATGCCCTTCAAAGCGAACCCTAAGATGACTTCCGAGCGCCCATTGCCGTAGACATCGCTGGTGTCAAAAGTCGTCACGCCCCAATCCATCGCCTTGCGCACCAAAGCGACACCTTTGCGGGCATCAACGCGCCCCCAAAACAACCCCCCAATTTCCCAGCAACCAAAACACAACGCCGAAACCGTCACGCCTGTCCGACCCAACGAACGATACTCCATCCCGCATGCCTCCTTCCTTGTATCGCTCATCGCCCATCATCCTTTCACCGAACCGAAATCATGCCCGATTGCGTCAGCCAGTGCGCCAACAATCCTGCCGATGGCGGGACGAAACAAGTGACGGCAAAGCGCAACACGGTGATGGGCAAGCCGACGAAAGCGATTTCCATCGGGTAGCGAGTGAACGACCAAAGTTGCCATGCCGTCAAGTAAGCGACGACTGTGCCAACCCCTGCCCCGGCTTTGAGCAGCACCATGGCGATAGGGAAACTCGTGTAGGGACCGCCGGGCGTTAAAGCGCCCGCAAGGCAACCGAGGGCGATGCCCCGCCATCCTGCTTCCGCCGCCAGCCATTTTTGCACCCATTCGGGTGGCACAAGGTAGCGAATAAGCCCCTCGCACAAAAAGGCACACGCCACCAATGGGAAAGTCGTAGCGAAGGTGTGCCAACTGTCTTTAAGCGCTTGCGTCGGCAACCCTTGTGCCTTCCACGCCGCCGCTAAAAACAACGCTACCGTGATGACCGCAATGAGCAGGGTGCTTAACAGCATCCAACTCCCCCCTCCGTCCTTCATCCTTCTTCCTTGCGAACGATGACGCAACCTGTCTCGTGCACTTGTCCTCGCCACGAAGGTGGCAAATAAGCCGTCGCATGGTCGTCCACCAAAAGGCAAGGACCCGTCAAGACAGCGCTCGCACAAAGTTGCCCTCGCGCCCAAACGGGTGCTTCGGCTTGACCATCACCGACCCAAACTCGCCGCATGGCAACAGGCGCGATGCGCCGACGCTTGGGCAATCGTGGCAGAGACGGTTTGGGACGAACCCCGATACTTCGCACCCGCACCGTCACGATGTCAATGGGCGCATCAGGGTAAGTGTGCCCGAAGCGTTGCTGATGGAGCGCCTCAAAGGTGTCCCGAATTTCGGCGACCTCCCACCCTTGAACGGGCACAGTCAACTCGTAGCCTTGCCCTCGGTAGCGTAAGTCCAAAGCGATGCGAATAAGGCGTTGCGTTTCGCTAAAACTCATTTGCGCCAACTCCCGTTCGCCTCGTTCTGTTAATCGCTGTGCTACTTGCCTCGCTTTTTCCAACCCTTCGTCATCCAGCGGAACGGCAACGGTTTGAGAGAAATCGCGCACTGTGTCCATCACGACAGCGCCCAAAGCCGACAAAGCGCCGGCAAAAGGTGGCAGTAAAACCGTTTGGATACCCAACAACTCCGCCAGTAAGCAAGCGTGTAAACCGCCTGCCCCGCCGAAACTGAGCAAGGCAAAGTCGCGAGGGTCATAGCCTCGTTCCGCGCTGACGGACAGCAACGCCCGCACCATGTTGGCGTTGGCGACGGCGACAATGCCTTCTGCTGCCTCCCGAACAGAAACTCCCATGCCCTCCGCCAATTGCCCGACGACTCTGACTGCCAAATCCTCCCGCAGCCGCAACCGACCGCCCCAGAAGCGTTCAGGGTCTAAGCGACCGAGGAGCAAATTGGCATCGGTGACCGTCGGTTGATCGCCGCCAAAGCCATAGCAAGCGGGACCTGGGCGAGCGCCAGCGCTTTGCGGACCGACCCGCAACGCGCCCCCTTCGTCCAGCCAAGCGATGGAGCCGCCACCCGCCCCGATGCTGCGGACGGCGATGGACGGGAGGCGCAACGGCAACCCGCCAATTTCGCCCTCCGTCGTGACCGTCGGTTCGCCGAGGCACAACGCCACATCGGTGGAAGTGCCGCCCATGTCAAAAGTCAAGACCCGCTCAAAGCCAACTTGTCGGGCGACGAACAATGCCCCGATGACGCCCGCTGCAGGACCCGAATAGAGCGTGTGGATGGGAAAGCGCCGGACAAACGAAGGCGCTGCGCTCCCGCCCGACGATTGCGTCACCCAAAGTTGCGACCCACCGCGTTTTCGCACGACTCGCTGCAACCGCTGCAAGTATCGGTTCATGCGCGGTCCGACATACGCGTTCAGCACCGTCGCCACCGTCCGCTCGTATTCGCGGAACTCAGGCAACACCTCATGGGCGACGGAAACGAACCAGCGAAAACGACGGGCTTTGCGCGCCAACCGTTTTTCGTGGACGGGATTGGCGAAACCAAAGAGCAAGCAAATGGCGACGGCATCTGCCCCGCTTCGTTGCGCTTGGCGGGTGACTTGTTCCGCCTCTTTGTCGCCCAGTGGCATGAGCACGCTGCCATCGGCACCGACGCGCTCTTTGACGGTGAAGCGCCTTTCGCGGGGCACTATTGGGTCAGGGCGTTCTGTGCAAAGGGCGTAAAGGCGAGGGCGCGTTTGCCGACCAATTTCCAAGACATCGCGAAAACCCTTTGTCGTGATGAGCGCCACCTTCGCCCCTTTGCGCTCTAACACGGCGTTCGTTGCGACGGTGGAGCCATGCACGACGATAAAACCTGACGGCAATCGCAGTTGGCGCAATGCTTCTTCCACGCCCCTTTCAAAGTCGGGCGGCGTGGACAAAACCTTATGCACCCGCCAGTTTCCATCCTCGGTGAGGACGACGACATCGGTGAAGGTGCCGCCGATGTCAATCCCGACCAACATCCTCCAATCGCCTCCACACGACATCGCCGAAATTTTGGGGCGCACGGGCAAAGAAATGTGTCGGCAAACTTTGGTGGGGTGAAATGGGCGATGCCTTTCGGTGAACCGATGGGCGCTGTTATCCTGAAACCCGAACGGGAAGAACCTGTCTTGCGGCGTCACCCTTGGATTTTCAGCGGCGCCGTCGCAGCATGGCAAGGCAAAGTGCAAGCAGGCGATGTCGTGGATGTTTTCAGCCACGATGGACGATGGCTCGCTCGCGGCTTCGCTAACCCCAATTCGGAAGTGCCCGTTCGCCTTGCGACTTGGCAACCCGATGAACGGCTGGACGACGACTGGCTTTGGCGACGATTGCAAAGGGCATGGCAGCGACGGTTGGATTGGCATATCCCCGACGAGACGGACGCATTCCGCATCGTTTATGCCGAGAGCGATTTTTTGCCCGGCATCATCGCCGACCGCTATGGTGAATTCGTCGTCGTGCAACTTTACACGCCCGCGATGGAACGGCAACGCGAAACGATTGCGACGATGTTGTCCGAACTTTTGCGCCCGAAAGGGATTTTTGAGCGCAACGATTTAGACACGCGGTTGCGGGAGGGTTTGCCGCCCCGCATCGGCTCACTGCAAGGCGAGTCGCCACCAGAACAATTGGTCATCACCGAACATGGTTTGCGGTTCTTTGTGGATGTCTGGCGTGGGCACAAGACGGGCTTTTACCTTGATCAGCGGGACAATCGCCATCGGGTTGCCCCTTACCTTTCAGGCGAACGGGTGCTCAACGCCTTCTCTTACACGGGCAGTTTCGCCATTTACGCTTTATGGGCAGGGGCGAAAAGGGTCATCAACTTGGACACTTCGGCGGAAGCGTTGCGGTTGGCAGAAGCCAATGCAGCGCTCAACGGTTTTGCGGGACGGGTTGTCTCGTTGGAAGGCAACGCCTTTCAAGTGCTGCGTCAATTTCGCGATGCGGGCGAACAATTTGACGCCATCGTCCTTGACCCTCCCCGCTTTGCCCCGACGAAAGCCGTTGTGGAAAACGCCTTGCGGGGCTACAAAGACATCAACTGGCTGGCGATGCGGTTGCTCAAGCCCGGCGGTGTCCTCGTGACCTTTTCCTGTTCGGGGATGGTCAGCCCCGAGATGTTTCAGCAGGTGCTTTTCGCCGCCGCCTTAGATGCCAAGCGAGAAGTGTTGATCGTGGAGCGATTGGGGCAAAGCCGTGACCATCCCGTTTCGGTCACCTTTCCTGAGGGTGAGTATTTGAAGGGTTTTGTCTGTCGGGTAGAATGACGGGTTCATTGAGGCAGCAAGCGTTCCAAAGTGCCGCAGCACAGTTTGCTGAAGTGGCGTAGGAAACAGCGGTCATACTCGTCCAATTGCCAGCGGAACTTCAGGTGGGAAGCAGCGGTCTCCTCCTCCCCGACGGCAAGGTAAAGCAAGCCCAGAAGGAAGCGATAGGAGGCGTTGAAGGGACGCAACCGAACGACGACCTCCAAAACTTGGATAGCATCACTCAAGCGATGAGCGCGCAGGTATGCTGCCGCCAAGCGGATATGGTAGTAGTCGTCGTAGGGCGCCCATTCCACGATTTGCTCCAACTGAGCGATGGCATCGTCCAAGCGATTCAGGGCTAAATAGGCTTCCGCCAACTCCAATCGGTAGAAAGGCTCGTGGGGCATCAACTCGCAGGCTTTTTCAAAGTGCTCCAACGCTTCTTCCACCATCCCCAGTGCCCAAAAGGCTTTTGCCAAGCGGGAGCGATACCATGCCTTGCGGGGATTGAGCCGAACGGCTTGCTCATACGCCCGCAGTTGCCCGTCCGTCGGCAGCGGTCCGTCAAAGAAACCGACCGACCAAGACCGCAAAGCCAACGCTGTCGTCGGTCGCTTGCCATCCCCCTTCCCACTATGCCGAGCACCATCGCCGTTGATGCCTTTTCCGTTTGCCATCGCCGTTCCCACTCATCGCTCCCAAATTTTTCGCCCGCAAGGACACCGTAAATGCTATCGCAACCGATGGAGGTGTCAAGAATTTTTGCAATGTGCTGGGAAAATCTGGGGGACTTAAACGCCGTTTCTGGTTCTTCGCACCCCTGTCAAGGGGTTGTCAGAGTTTTGCGGTTGTGGAGGCGGCGGGATTTGAACCCGCGACCTCTGGAGTGCGATTCCAGCGCTCTCCCTCTGAGCTACGCCCCCACCTTTCGGCGGCAAAAATTATAGCCGACCGACTCCGTTCAAGCAATCCTTCCCCGCGCAACAATTGAAGCGCCGCAAAAACTTTGCAGGTGGGGTGTCGGTGATGTTGGCTCGGCATTTGGTTCTTGCATGCTTCATCGCAGCGATAGGAGGGAAGGCGATGGCAAGCATCGTGTTGGCGGAGAAGGGAAAAAGCCCTTATCGCATCGTCGTCGCCACCAACGCTCTCCCCTCGGAGCGTTACGCCGCCGAAGAGTTGCAGCGTTATCTCTTCCGCATCAACGATGCCCTTTTGCCTATCGTGACCGATGACCAACCGATGACCGACCGCGAAATTTTGCTGGGCGACAATGCCCACTTGCGCCGTTTGCGATTGCGCCTTGACTTCCACAGGTTGGGCACGGACGGATTTTTCCTTCGCACCCATCATCGTCACCTCATCATCGCAGGCGGGAAACCGCGTGGGACGCTCTACGGCGTTTATGCCCTGCTGGAAGAGAAACTGGGCGTCCGATGGTTCACGCCAAAGGTGGAGTTCGTCCCGAAGATGGAACGAGTGGAGTTACCGACGCTCAACGAGATGCAAGTGCCTGCGTTGGAATATCGCGAGGTGTTCTGGACGGAGATGTTGAGGGACGCCGATTTCGCCGCCCGCCACCGCCTCAACGGGCACCATTACCGCTTGACGGATAAATATGGCGGGCGTGCCGTCGTCTTTTACCCCTTCGTCCACAGTTTTGACTTGCTCATCCCGCGCGAGGTTTGCGAACGACGCCCCGAATTTTGGCCGATGGTCGGTGGCAAACGGGTGAGCGGCTATGTGCAGCGTTGCCTGTCTAACCCCGATTTGATGAAGTTGGCGATTGATCGGGTGCGTCAATGGCTCAAGGAGCATCCCGAAGCGACCATTATTGACATCTCGCAAAACGACACGGGCAATTGGTGTCAGTGCCCTCAATGCAAGGCGTTGGACGATGCGGAAGGAAGCCCGTCGGCGTCCATCCTCAAGTTCGTCAACACGATCGCTGAAGCCCTTGAAGGCGATTACCCTCAAATTCGTTTTGAGACGCTGGCTTACCAATACAGCCGCAAACCGCCCAAGACCATCCGACCGCGCCCCAATGTCATCGTCCGCTTGTGCTCCATTGAATGTTGCTTTGCTCATCCGTTGGAAAGTTGTCCGTCGGAGGAAAATCGGCGCTTCCGCGAAGACATCCAAGCGTGGCAGCCCGTTGCGCCCGTGCTGTATGTTTGGGACTACACGACCAACTTCGCCCATTACCTTCAGCCTTTCCCCAACTTTGAAGCGCTCCAAGCAAATGTGCAATTTTTCGTTCGGCACGGCGTGAAGGGACTTTTTGAGCAGGGCAACTATTCGCCCGGTGGCAATGGCGAAATGGCACCGCTGCGGGCATATGTTTTGGCGAAGTTGCTTTGGAACCCTGACACCGATGTCCGACGGCACATCAACGACTTCCTGCACGGCTATTACGGCAAGGCGGCAGGAGCAATCAGGGCTTACATGCAGTTGCTTCATCGGCAGGTGCGGGAGAAAGATTCCCATGCCCACATTTTTGAGCCACCCACCGTGCCGCATCTAAACGATAGCGCCTTTTTGGATGCCGCTGAACGGCTTTTTGACGAAGCGGAACGGTTGGCGGAGAGCGACGAAATCCGCTTTCGCGTTCAAGTGGCTCGGTTGCCGATTTGGTATGTCAAACTGGCGACGAATCGGGTGACAGGTGATGAGCGTTCCGACTTGCTGCGCAAATTCCTCGCCATCGCCCGAAAAGCGGGCATCACCCACATCAGCGAAGGACGAAGTTTGGATGATTGGGCAAAGAAGATGGGAGCAGAGTAGGTCGCTCCGACGGTTGCCTCAAAACCTGCAGGAAAAGCCCAACGAGGTGATGGGAAATTGGCGGTGACAGATGAACGGTTGCGTCGGATGGAGGAAGTCGCCCGCAAACGGCAGTTTGGGTTGCGGGTCGTCTTGGAAGACTTGGAAAACGCCCGCAACATCTCGGCAATCTGTCGCCTCTGCGATGCTTTTGGCGTTCAATTTTTGCATGTCATCCATCGGGGCATCAAACCCATCATCTTGGACAAGCGGGCGTCGGCAGGAAGCCATCAATGGCTGACGGTCATCCAACACCCATCCATTGAAGATTGCCTGAACGAGTTGCGGTCAATGGGCTTCCGCATTTACGCAACCCATGTAGACCCGACGGCGAAAGAGTTCACGCAGGTGGATTACACGGGGCGTGTCGCTATTGTGCTGGGCAACGAAGGGCATGGCGTTTCCGAGGCAGCACGCCACCTCGCCGACGAGCGCATCGTCATCCCGCAAGTCGGTTTCGTCAATAGCCTGAATGTGGCGACAGCGACTGCCATCATCCTCGCCGAAGCCTTCCGCCAACGCCGCGCCGCTGGGCTTTACGACACACCTGAATTGAGCGAAAGCGAGCGAAACGAACTCATCCGCCAATGGTTAGAGCGGGAGAAAGTCACGGCGCCTTCGCAGGATTGACGCCTTCGGCAAGATACACGCACCGACCCGCCACCATCGTCATCATCGCTTCCTTCCCTTTATGCAGCAACGCTTCCAACGGTTCCCGCTCCTCAGCGCCGACGGCAAAAACGGTCAAGTCCGCCACTTTGCCGATTTGTAGCGAACCAATCAGTTGTTCCATGCCCAACGCACTGGCGGCGTCCAATGTGACCATCTGAAGCCAGCGTTCGGGGGGCAAAGGGGGGTAGAGCGAGGGATGAGTTTCGCTCAAATGCAAGGCGAAGCGAATTTCGTCCAAAGGGCTCAAACTTTCGGCGCTCGCCAAGCCATCTGTCGCCAAGCAGACTTGAACGCCCGCCGCCAACATCTTCGCCAACGGCATCACGCCGACTTGCAAGTTGGCGTTGGAACGGGGGCAATGGGCGACCCAAACTTTCGCCCTTGCCAGCAACGCGATGTCGGCATCGTCCACCTGAACGCAATGGATGAGAAAAACACCTTCGTTCAAAACGCCGAGCCAATCAAGGTATCGGACGGGCGACAAACCCGTCGGCACCTCTTGCAACGCCATAGCGATAGGCAAACGCGCCCAAACGCCTTCCCGTCGCTCTATCAGCGCCCGTTCCTCTGGCGACTCGGCGGCATGGATGCTGAGAGGCAAACGCCGCTGCGACGCCAGTTGCCACGCCCATTGCAATGCTGTTGGCGTGACGGTGTAGGGTGCGTGAGCCATGATACCGAGGCGAATAAGTTCGTCGGTCGGCGCATCGTTCAGCCAAGCGAGGAACGCCCGCCATCGCTCGTTTTGCTCTTCCTCGCGCGGGCAGATGAGTTCCTTGAAGACGAAACCTCGCAAGCCGATTTCTCGCAGCGCCGTCAAGGCGGCGCCGTGGAAGGACGAATCGCCGGCGCAGGTGACGCCGAACCGCAAAAGCATCGCCGCGCCGCTGCGGGCGGCAGCGAGGGCTTCGTCCCAAGTCTGCTGGCGCACCAAATCGCGCATCGTTTTCAGCCATTGAGCGAAAGGTTGGCGACGGGGGAGTTTATCGGCGAAATGGGTGTTCTCCAAATGCGTGTGGGGGTTGACAAAGCCAGGGAGCAAAATGCCGTCAGGAAACTCCAGCCGAAGGCAATCCCTGTCGGGAACGATGTCCTTTGCCTTGCCGATGGCGGCGATGCGCCCGTCCCGAACGAGCAAAGCGCCGTCACGGATGGGCGGCGCCGAAATGGGCACGACCCAACCTGCCCGAAGGAAGAAAGCCTTGGGCTCAACGATGACTGGCGACAGGTGACTGACCAACATGTCAAGACCCTGCCCTTTGTGTGCTTTCCTTTTTGTCGCGGCTGGTAGCCGCTCCGCAATTCGTCTTTGGGGCACCCGCTCGCACGCTTTTTCACAGATGCGTTTTGAGCCAATCCAAAGTGACGGCAAACAGTTCCGTTTCCCAATCGCTGCGGGCGAAGGTATGGTCGGCGCCATCAATGAGGTGCAAGCGCTTCGTGCCCCTGACAGCGGTGTGGTAGCGATGGGCATGGTCAACGGGGACGGAAGTGTCGTTGGTGCCGTGCACGATGAGGGTCGCACCGTCGTAGCGCAAAATTTCCCGCAAAGGTTCCACTTGCTGGGCATCCTCGTAGAAGGCTTTGCTGATTTTCCAACCGCCCATGTCCCAGTAGCCTTGCGTCTCTATCTGCTGGCGGATGGGTTCGCCCCATCGGCTGATGAACAGTTCCTTAAGGTCGCCGACGGCTGCCCAAAGGACAAGGGCTTTGACGCGCCCGTCCTGCGCCGCAGCGCAAGCGGCAACGCAACCACCCAAACTCAAACCGATTAAGCCAAGGCGTTCAGCGTCCACATGAGGTTGCTGACGAAGGAATTGGAGCGCCGCTAAAGCATCGGCAATTTCGCCACTGACGGTCACCTGCTCAAAATCGCCCTCGCTTTCGCCTGAGCCGCGAAAGTCAAAGCGAAGCACGGCGATGCCGTGCTGAACGAAATGGCGGGCTGCCTTGACGAAGAGCCGATGGGCTTCAATGCGGTTGCCTGTAAAGCCGTGACACATCGCCACCGCTGGCACTTTTTTGCCAGTGTCGCTCGTTCCGTCGGGCAAATGCAACATCCCGTAAACCCGTTGCCCTTGCACTTCAAATTGCACGAATTGTTCTGGCACGCTTCGTCACCTCGCCATCCAAGGTCGCTTCAGCGCTACATTTTGGCAGGTGATGAACGATGGCGGACAAAGTGGTCGTCGCCGTCGCACAGGTTGGCCCGAAACTGGCGAGGGTTGCCGAAAATTTGGCGATGGTGGAAGCGTGGGCGGAGAGAGCAACGAAGGAGGGCGCGCAACTGGTTGTTTTTCCCGAATGCGCTTTGACGGGCTATTGCTTTGAGAGCCGAAAAGAAGCGATGGAAGTCGCCGAGCCAGCGGATGGCAAGAACACACGGCAGTTGGCGCAACTTTGCGCATCCCGAAACCTTTGGCTTGTTGTCGGGACACTGGAGCGGGATGGTGACCGCTTGTTCAACGCCGCGCTGCTCATCGGTCCCGACGGTTTGCATGCCGTCTATCGCAAGGTGCATTTGCCTTGCATGGGCGTAGACCGTTTCGCCGATGCGGGTGACCGTCCCTTCCAAGTGCATGACACGCCTGTTGGGCGAATTGGCTTGCACATTTGTTACGATGCGGCGTTTCCTGAGGCGGCGCGGGTGATGGCGCTGGACGGGGCGGAGATTTTGTGCCTGCCGACCAATTGGGCAGAAGGGGCTCGTCCCATCGCCGAAGTCATCCCGCGAGCGCGGGCGCTGGAAAACCGCGTCTACTTCGTCGCCACCAACCGCGTCGGGGAAGAAGGCGGGTTTCGTTTCATCGGCATGAGCCAGATTGCAGCACCGTCGGGGGCGTGGCTGGCATATTCGCCTGAACCCGTTGAGGGGCTTTTGGTAGCGGAGTTGGATTTGCGGGAAGCCCGACGAAAGCGGTTGGTGCATGTGCCAGGGCGCTATGAGGTAGACCGCCTCGGCGACCGTCGCCCCGATTTTTATCGGCGACTGGTGCAAGGGTGAGCAAACTGTTAGCGTCGGCAAAAGCCAACGCTCCTTGACATCTTGCGGTTTGTCCCACAAAATTGCTGTGCCCCAAAACTTTTAGGCAAGGAGGTTGATGAGCGATGCGTTGGCATGGTGTCGTCGGATTGATGGTGCTGGGGGTGATCTCGGTCGGGTTTGGGCAACAAATCGGACCGAGGTTCTTAGACCGCTCCTTTCAGCGCCCTGGCGCCCGTGCCTTGGGGATGGGCGGGGCGTATCTCTTGGCGACGGATGATGCCACCGCTGTCGCTTGGAACCCCGCCGCTTTGGTCAATGTCAAACGCTTCACCCTCCCCATTGAAGTGGCAGGGCGCGCCAAAAACTTCCGCGTCCAAGACATCCGCGACTTGATTGACGACCTTAAGACCATCCGAGATAGGATCAATGCCAATCCCAACGATATCTGGCAAGCCCGTCAACTCTTGGTTCAGGCTATCTTGGAGGTGCGGGATTTCAGCGTCCGCAGCGGTGCTACTGGAAATGCTCCTGCGGTGTTGACAGGAAGTCTGGCACCCGTTGCTGGCTTAACTTTTGGCGCTTATGGGTTGACTGTTAGCAACGGGACTTTCGGGCAAATACAGGCGTTTGTCGACCCACTCAACGATCCCGACCCTAACGACAACATCAACCTTCCTGCTGAGTCTGTTCAAAACAACAACCCCATCAAAAGGAGCGTTTACACACGGGGCGGTGTGGTTGCAATCAGCAGTTTAGCCTTGGCGCATGCTCGCCCGTTGCCGATGGGCTGGAATGTGGGGGTGGCGGTTCGGGGTGTTCGGGCTGACTTCCAAGCCTTCGCCGCCGCTGCGGGTGTGGACAACGAGAATATCCCCAGCGTTCCACAAGGCATTGCTTATTCTCGCGTTCACAAGACGAAGTTCACCTTGGATGTTGGGGCTCTTTGGGAGCCTCCTGTCCAGCCGCCGATGGTGAAAGTGAAATACGCTGCTGTCGTTCGCAATTTAGTGCCGACGAGGTTTAATCTGCCCGCCCGCGATTTGCAAGGCAACCCTGTCGCACCTTTTGACTTCTCCTTCCGCCTGAACCCTGAGATTGATTTGGGCGTGATGGGGATTTGGCGGGAGCGGACGATCGGTGTGTTGGAATTGCACAACCTTACTTCCAGCAACGGGGGCGACATGTCGGTGCATGCGGGCGTGGAGCATTGGTTGGCGGGCAATGTGTTGGCAGTGCGGGTGGGCTACGATGATGACCGACCTGTTTTTGGCATTGGCATCAACCTGCGGGTTTTGCGGATTGATGTGGCAGCGGGTTTGAAGCCTCGCGAACGATTGGCGGCGGGCATCAGCCTCCGCTTCTGATAAGGGCTCATTGCCAGCGCTCAAAAGGCGATGGGAGTGAAAAGGTAGGAAAGGCGCGGTCGCCAGGGCGGACGGTATTGACAGGTTGCGATAGTTCCGCTTCCAAAAACCATCGCCTCCCGTCCGCCAATCGTTGAGCGTGAACGAGGCGGGCAGTGCCTTGCCGTTGCCATTCGTCACGCCCTTGGCGGGCAATGACAAGGGTCATGCCCTTGCGCCATTCGCCACCATTGGCTTGCAAAAGCAAGCGTCGTTCTCCCTCCCGCAACTGCACCAGCGCCATCGGCACTTCCGTCGGCAATTCTTCCAGCCACGCAGTCGCCGTGCGGGCAACGAGGTCAGCAAGGGCATCGGGAGAAGGAAGAGGGAAGGTCGCTTGACGCAAGTGGACGATGGCGTTGAGGGGGGCAAAGACGACCCGCAAAGCGACGACGGTGCGAAAACCTTTTCGCTCCCGCACCGCTGCTGCCAACACATCCACCGAAAAGTCAGCCTCCAAGTTGCGCGCTAAAGTCGCCATTTGTTGTGTCGTCAAGGGAGGTTGCCAACGCCGAAACAACAACTCCCGCCGCACTTGCTCGGCGGAAACCCATTGCCCTTTCGTCGGCGCCGCCAAGGTGATGGGTTGCCCATCCGCCGTGAACGCCCCAACGAACACGCCTTTGGACAGCGACATTGCAGGGGCGATGGCAACCTTGACAATGAGCAGACCGAGCACCAAAGCCATCCGTCGCATTGTCATCACCACACCTTTCCGCGCCCTTCGGCAATCCAAAAGCCTTCAATTCGGTCGCCTGAACCGTAAAAGACGACTTCCGCCAAATTGGTCAGTTCACAGGCGTGGTTGGGGATGATGACCAAGCGGTCACCTATCTTCGGCGGCACATCGGCGAAGCGCACCAACCCGCACTCTTCCCAAAGTTTCTCCACGACGGCATCGGGACAGTTGACGACCAACCCATAGCCTTCAGTGAAGCGGTCTTGCGTGCCCGTCAGTGTTTTCAGCCCTGCGTCTATAAGGGCTTCGCCTTTGCGGGGCAACGAGACGACGGAAGCGACGACCCGAAGGGCGCAATCGTCGGGACGGGCGACACCGAGGCTAATTTGCATGCGGTCGTGAAAGACATAGTTGCCGGGGCGCAACTCCGTGATGCCCTCTGTCCGACCGTTTTGCAGGACGAAATAAGCGCCCGGCGTGCTGCCGATGCTAACGAGGTCGCAAGGGACGCCCAAGCGACGAATTTGATGGGCGGTTTCCGCCATCCGCTCCGCTTCTTCACAGGCGACTTTTTGGCGTTCGGGCAAGGTTGGCATGCGGTAAGTTCGCCCGTCGTGGGAACGGATGCCCCGAAAGCGAATGCCCTTCAAGCGAGCCATTTGCTCGGCGACGGCGGGTGCTTCCCGCCAGTCCACACCGAACCGTTGGTAACCCGTGTCCACGATGAGCACGATGTCCAGCACCTTGCCTGAGGCAGCGGCGATTTCACCCCAAAATGCCGCCAGTTCCAAATTGTCAAGGCAGACAAGCAGTTCGTTTTGCTCCGCCAACTGCAACACCCATCGGACTTTTTCGGCGCCGACGAAGGGTTGAGCGACCAGAAAACTTGTCCGAATGCCCGCCTCAATGAGGGCTTGCGCTTCGCCCAGTTTGGCGACGGTCAAACCGCAAGCACCCGCTTGCCCCTGCATCTTGGCGATGGCGGCGATTTTGTGGGTTTTAGTGTGGGGGCGCAATCTGACTCCTGCGGCGTTCGCTAAGGCTTGCATGCGAGCGATGTTGCGCTCCAAGATGGTGCGGTCAATGAACAAAAAAGGTGTCGGCACGGCGTCATCAAAAAGGCTGCGACCGACCCATCGCTCCGCATCCCGCACGGTCATCGCCATCGCCTCCTGTCCGCTGCCGCTTGCCACTTCGCTGTTTGGTGACCCGCTTTTCGCCGCCTGCTACTTTATCGCACAATGTGAGGCGGTGACGAAAGTGCGGTCGCAACTTGCATCACCCGAAGGGACGCTGATAGACCGACGGTTGAACGACGGTGGGCGTTTGATCGCCGTCGTCCGTCCCGATGTCGCTTATGCCGTTGCAGGGTTTTGGCTCAAGGTGGGCAGCGCTTCCGATGAACCGAGCAAGGAAGGGACGGCGCATCTTTGGGAGCATCTCGCTCCACTTCACCCGCACGGCGATGCGACGGCGCAAATCGCCATTGAGCAGTTGGGCGGATTGCTCTCGCCAGAGACAGGGCGCGATTTCATGGCGTTTCCCATCGCCACCGCCGATGCTGCGGCGTTGCCGACGATGTTGTCGTTGCTGCGGGGCGCCCTTTTGACGCCACCCAACTCAGCGGCGCTACTGGAGCGGGAGAAGGCGCTGATGCGGTTGGAGATGCGGGCGCTTTGGGATGACCCGCTGTGGGTCGGAAAGACGCTGTTAGAGGCGCGCTTGTTTGCTAACACGCCTTACGCCCACCCGCCCACTGGTTGGCTGCACCGCCTTGACGATTTAACCCTTGAGGATGTTCGGCGCTTTCACGCCACCCATTGCGTCGCTGAAAACTTGGCGCTCGTCGCCGTCGTCCCTGATGAACGGTTGCTGTCGGGATTGGAACTAATGCTGGCTTCCGTGCCGAGAGGGCAAAAAGCACCGCCACAAACTTCCTCAGCATTGTTAGCGACGGAAGCACCTGAGATGACTTTTCCGACGAAGAGCCATCCCGACGAAGGCGTTTTGGCAATCGGTTGGCGTTTGCCGGTCAAGGCAGGGGAGCGGCAATGGCTGGAAACCTTGGCGGTTTATTGGCGGTCAGTCGCTTTGCCGACGATGGCGGTGAGCGAGGTGCGGGAGTGGCGATTGGTCATCAATCCGACGCGGTTTGGTTGCGCCATCAGCGTGGCACTCCGTTGCCGACCTTTGGGCGAGGAACGGGTCGGTTGGATTGTGGAAGCGGTGCGGAAGGCGATGGAAGCGCCACCTTCGGCGGAGTTTGCGGCGCAACTGCAGGAGCGAGTTAGGGTGCAGCGGGCATGGCTTTTTTCCGACCCGATGGAGTTGGCGCGGCAAATCGCTTTTGCGTGGGCGTTGGATGATGACCCGCATCAGGCATTAAAGAGCGACGACACCATGTTGGCGGAAGGGTGCGTCGCTTTGCAACGCCGCCTGAGCGCCAATGCTCCGACGACGATCACTTTGCGGTGATGATGTCGGATTACTTGGAGAGCAATTGCTCCGCCGACGCCATTAACCGCTCAATTTCCTGTCGCATCCGTTCGGTGATGAGGGACAAGATTTGGCGGGTGGGCAAGCCAGCGGGTGGGTTGACAAAAAAGGGGCTGCCGAAAACGATGGCGACAGGACGGGGGCGGGGCAAAGGGGCATCCATGTGCCAAGCCTCATGAAAGCCCGCCAACCCACAAGGGACGATGGGCACTTGTGCTTCCAAAGCGATGAGGGCAGGACCAAGTTGGAAAGGGCGCAACTTCCCGTAATCGCTGCGCGTCCCTTCGGGGAAGACGACGAGGGCAGCACCGTCCCGCAACTTTTGGAGGGACAAGCGCAAGGCTCGTCGGTCAGGGGCGTCTTGTTTCACAGGCACGCAATCCGTCAGCCACAAAAAAGAGCGGACTAAGGGGAGGGCAAAAAGAGGGCGCTTGGCGACGAAACTGAAGGGGCGAGGGGCAAAGATCGCCAAAAGCACGGGGTCAAGGTAACTGGGATGATTGGCGACAATCAACACGCCTCCTTGCGACGGCACTTGTTCTTTGCCGACGACTTTGGGGCGAAAGAGTGCCCACGCAAAAAGTTGCGCTATCGGTTGCAATAACCGATACACCTTTGCCTTGCTCGGCGGCATCGCCGTCACCTTTGGGTGTTTCCCGCTGTGGCTTTCTCCCGTCGCGGCTGCTCCAACAAAATCAGTCGCTATTCGCTACCCACCGCCGTTCTTTGGGTTGGTCGGATGGCGATGCGGACATCGGCGACGACAGCGCCCTTGCCTTTAGGGTAAACGATGAGGGGATTGATGTCCAGTTCGTCAATGGCATCTTGCTCCATCGCCAGTTGCGACAAGCGTTCAATGCATTCCACGATGGCAGCGATGTCGGCAGGCGGTTCACCGCGAAGACCTTCCAGCAGCCGATAACTGCGGATGCCTTCCACCATCCGCAACGCTCCTAACTCCCTGACAGGCGCCAAGCGGAAAGTCACATCCCGCAAGACTTCCACATAGATGCCGCCCAAACCGAACATCAAAATCGGACCGAATTGTGGGTCGCGCTTCATGCCCAAGATGACTTCCCGCCCTTTCTCCGCCATCTGCTGCACCAACACGCCGCCAATGCGGGCATCAGGATGATGCTGGCGAACAGATTGCATCAAGCGCTGAAAGGCATGGCGGACATCGCCGTCGCTGGAAAGGTAAAGTTGGACGCCACCGACATCAAACTTGTGCACGATGTCGGGCGAGATGACTTTGAGGGCGACGGGGAAACCGATTTTGTGGGCAGCAGCGACGGCTTCTTCGGCGGAATGGGCGACCGCCCAAGGCAAAGTCGGAAAACCGTAGGCTTCCAACACTTGCAGGGCGACATCTTCGGGGATAAAGCCATGTTCGTTGGGTTGAGCGGTCAAAAGCAACTTTCGGGCGCGTTCAGCGTCCACATCGGCAAAGAGGCGCACCTCCGTTCGGGGACGAGTAACCCACGCCACATACTCTGCCATCGCCGCCATCGCCCGCACGGCATCTTCTGGGAAAGTGTAGCAAGGAACACCACCCTCTTCCAAAATCCGCACACCCGTAGAAACATCCACAATGCCCATGAAGCAAGCGAGGATGGGTTTGAGGCGGTGTTGATTGGCTTGAACGATGACATGGGCAATTTCTTCAATGTCCGTCATGGCTTGGGGCGTCAGCAAAACGATGACGCCATCCACACGGTCGTCAGCGAGGACTGCCTTCAACGCCGCCGCATAACGGTCGTGTTGCGCATCGCCGAGTAGGTCAATGGGATTGTGCAGCGAAGCGTGGGGAGGCAAGGAAGTCTTTAACCGTTGCACCGTCTCATCCCGCAACGGCGCTAACTCCAAGCCATAACGGACGGCGGCGTCTGTTGCCATGATGCCAGGACCGCCTGCGTTGGTGATGATGGCGATGCGTCGCCCCTTGGGCAAAGGTTGTTGGGCAAAGGCGATGGCGTATTCAAACAGGTCTTCTACGGTGTCCACCCGCAACACGCCTGACTGGCTGAAGAGGGCTTGGTAAACTTCGTCGCTGCCTGCCAGTGAACCCGTGTGAGAAGCGACGGCTTCAGCGCCAGCGGGAGTTCGTCCCGCTTTGAGGGCTAAGATGGGTTTTCGGTCAGCACCTTCGCCCGTGATTTCCCGCGCCAACTCCAAAAAAGTTCGCCCATCCGCCAAGTCTTCCACATACAGCAGGATGACCTTTGTCTGCGGGTCGTGCCAAAGGTAGGCAAGGAAATCGTTCTCGTTGACATCGGCTTTGTTACCGAGGCTGATGACTTTGCTGAAGCCGATGCCTTGCCCTTTGGCGTAATCCAACACCGCCGTGCACAAGGCGCCGCTTTGGCTGATGAAAGCGATGTTGCCTTGAGCGGGCATCTCTTTGGCGAAGGAGGCATTGAGGCGAACGGCGGGGTCAGTGTTGATGATGCCGAGGCAGTTAGGACCGACAAGGGCGATGCCATAGCGATGGGCGATGTCGCGCACTTGGGCTTCCAAGCGGGCACCTTCTTCTCCCGTCTCCTTGAAGCCCGCAGAGATGACGATAGCGCCCTTGACACCTTTTTGACCACATTGCTGAAGCACTTGCGGCACCAACGGGGCGCGGACGACGATGACAGCGAGGTCAACGGGTTCGGGAATGTCCAAGACGGTCGGATAAGTGCGAATGCCGCAGACAGAACGGGCCTTCGGGTTGACAGGGTAGACGACACCTGTAAAGCGTCCCAATAACAAGTTTTGCAAGACCGCCTGCCCGACACTGCCTTCTTGGCGGGAAGCACCGATGACGGCGACAGATTGGGGTTGCAAGATGGGGCGCAAATCCCGCAAGTCCTTCCCGCTTTCTCGTTCCGTTCCCACCATGCCCATCACCCGTCCCAAATTTTGAGGCGGTCTGCCCTGCTTCGCTGTCAAATTTTTCCCGACGAAGGGGGAAGTGAGATGGCGATCGTCGGCGTCGGTTTGGACGTCGTGGAAGTGAGCCGCATCCGTGACTTGATGGAGCGCTACGGCGAGCGGTTTCTGAGGCGGGTTTTTTGCGATGAAGAGTTGACTTACTGCCAGCAATTCGCCGACCCACTCCCGCATCTGGCAGCACGGTGGGCGGCGAAGGAAGCCATCGCTAAGGCGCTGACGACAGGTTTCTCACAAGGTGTGACTTGGAAAAGCATTTGCATCGTCAATCACCTTTGGGGCGAGCCAGTGGCGTTTTTGCGAGACGGGGCTTTGCATCGCGCTCAAATTATGGGCGTCCGATTCCTCTGGCTTTCCCTCTCCCACACCCGCCACCATGCCGTCGCTGTCGCTATGTTGGAAAGGTGACAAAATCGTCATCGGAGATTCTTCGGCTGGAGCGTTGGGAACGACCCGACACCACTTGCACCTTCATAGCCATCATCGGGCGCGGGGTTCATCCCGTGCCGACCGACGAAGCGGCAACTGCGCCATCACTCCGAGCAAAAACTCTGAGGCTGCGAGACGGAGGTGACTGATGATGGCAGGGGAAATTGTGTTGACGGCACGGGAGCGTCCCTGTTCGGAACGAGGGAAGCGACGGGTGCGGCGCTTGCGCCGTCAAGGTTTCATCCCTGCCGTCCTTTACGGGCGCGGGATCGTTGGAAGCCTGCCCATTAAGGTGGCACTCAAGGAAGTCCAGCACCTCGCCACCCAGCATTCCTTGAGCATTGGCACGCCCGTTCGCTTGCGCATTCACCGAGAAACGGGCGAGGTGACCGAGTTTGAGGCAGTCATTCAAGAAATCCAGCATGACCCGTTGGCGCTAACTTGGCTGCATTTTGACTTCTTTGTCCCGACGCAGCAACGGGAAATTTCTGAGGCGGTTTTGGCGACTGCTGTTTCGTCGGCAGGATGAAGCCTAAGGGAGGGGAAGGACTTTGTTTCACCGACGAAGGGACGAAGCCGTTGATTGGCTGGTTATTGGCATCGGCAATCCGGGGCGCCGATACGCTGACACCCGCCACAACCTTGGCTTTCGCGTCATTGACGAATTGGCAAGGCGATGGGGCGTCAGGCGGATGGTGGGGCGCTTTCAGGGTTTGTTTGGTGTCGCCAAGGTATTCGGTGAGCGGGTGGGATTGCTCAAGCCGATGACTTTTGTGAACCGAAGCGGACAATCGGTGGCGGAGGCAGTGAGGGAGTTACAATTGCCGACCCAACGGCTGCTGGTCGTTTTAGATGATGTCGCCTTGCCGTTGGGCAAATTGCGCCTTCGGTCGCGGGGAAGTGACGGTGGGCACAAAGGGTTGCGGTCTATCTTGGAAGCATTAGGCACACAATTCGTCCCTCGTTTGCGCATCGGCATCGGGTCACCGCCACCCGACATGGACTTAGTGACCTTCGTCCTTTCTCCCTTTGCGCCCGAAGAGCGACCCATCATTGAGCAAGCCATTGAACGGGCAGCCGACGCCGTGCAAGTTTGGATGACAGAAGGTGTGGAGGCAGCAATGCAGCAATTCAACCGATAAGGGGGTGGCTGGAGAGGCGTCGGGCAAGGGCGTAATCTTCGGGCTTGTCCACATCAAAGGCTAATTCGGGCAAGTTAGCGACGAGGGCTCTGCAGCGGCAACCGAGGAGTTGCTCGGCACGCCGTTCCAATTCCCCCACCGACAGTTGACCGATAAGGAAGCGCCAAAGAAGACACCATCCGATCAACGAACCAAGGAGCAAGGGATTTTTGCGCCATCGGATAGCTTTCTGCGCCCATTCGTGAAGGGACGGAAGGACAGCGACGCGCACCAGCAGCAAGTTTCCACCCGTCAATTCACCCTCTCGCAACCGCACCGCCGTTCGGTGGACTTTTTCTTCGCCGCAAAAAGTCTGAACGGCAGCAAGTGGGACAGCGAGGTAAACGAGGTCGGCATCCAAGTCCCATGCCGCCTTGAGAAATCGCCGCACCGCGTCGGCAGTGATGAAGGGCATATCAGCGGCACACAAAAGGAGCAGGTCGGAAGGTTCGGGTTTCAACGCTTGCAATCCCTTTAGCACATTCGCCCACAAATCCTCGCTGGCAGGGACAGGCAAAAAGGGTGCGGGAATGGTAGGCAAAAGTTCGGACGGAGCGACGACGGCGATGCTGCGCAATTCGGGAGTGGCTTGAAGGGCATCAAGGGTTCGGGAAAGCAAAGTCCCATCGGCGATAGTGAGAGCGGCTTTGGGGATGGCACTCCAAGACACTTTTCCGCCAGCGAGAACGAGGGCATAAGTCACTGACTGCGCCACCGCCATTCACCTTCTGTCGCTTCCTTCTCCGTCGTTTCCTGCCCGATTTCCGAGGGCTCAGGAGGAAGCCAAAGAGGACGGCGAGGGCGGCGGTGCTGCCGAAAGTCAAAGGCTGCCCACTGACGCCAGAGGGCATAGCAAAGCAAGACCATAAACCCCGCTTCGGCAATCCGTTCCCACAGGGGTAACCGATGAACGATGCCCAATTGGTCACCCAACCGAAGGAAGTCTTTCAACATCAACAAGAGGATGCCCAAGACGACGAACCGCCACGCTTGCCCGACTTCGCCCGTGCGCAAGAGGGCATGAAGGCGCACCCCATACCAAAGGGCGAGAAAAGTCAAGCCCAAAAGCAGTCCATCGGCGATAAGGATGGGCAGTTTCATCATCCTTTCACCTTGACTTCCGCCTCCGCAGGCGGTTCGTGCCAGACCCATAAGCCATAACGGATGCCGACGGCATCCAAAGGCTCAGGCAGAGCGTGGCGCAAATTTTCCAACCAATCTTTGACGAAAGTGGCGCCCAGAAGATAACTGAGGGCGTTGACGATGAGACTGAGGAGCAACCGACAAGTGCGCACCAAATCGCCCAAAGATTGCCACCACGCTCCCGTCGCTTTTAATTGCCCATGACGCACCTGCAAAGGGACTTCGTGAAGGGCGCACCAGTGGTCAAGGTGGGACGAAAGGCTATAGCAGAAACCTTTGCCCAACAGCCGCTCAGCATCCCAAAGGAGTTGGCGGAAAAACATCGTCGTCGCCTGCCAAACTTGCCTTTCCTCGCCGAAAGCGATGGCATCAACCGAGACGGGTTGATGCCAATTTTGTAGGGTGCTGAGGGCGCCCACCCCAAAGAGTTGAGGGAAGCGAGGTAAAAATGCCCCCACCAATTCGCCATCCAGTTCCTTGCCTGCCATTTGTTCCAATCGGATGATGGCTTGGGCAGGGCTGAGGGCAGGACGATAAAAACGAGGCGTCAGGAGCGAACTGGTCAATTCTCCCAAGGCAACGATGCGCCCTTCCAACGGGATGTCAGTGCCGGCTTTGCCAAAAGGATAACCTTTGCCATCCCAGCGTTCATGATGATGCAAAATCGCCGTCACGACCATCTCAGGCAAGCCAAGGGATTGAGCGATGCGAGCGCCGGCTTCTGGGTGTTCCCGCAAGCGAATCCGTTCGCTTTCCGAGAGGGATGCTGTTTTAGCATGCAAGAAGGCAGGCGGCAAAGAAATTTTCCCGACGTCGTGAAGCAAGCCCGCAAGGCTCAGCGTTTTGACCGTTTCTTCAGGCAAAGCAAGGGCACGGGCGAGAAGGGCGACACATTTGGCAGCGACTAACCCATGTTCAATGCCCCAAGGTTCTCGCTCTGCCACTTGGCAGAGCAGTTGCCAATGCTGCAAGTCAGGCGGCTCGCTCCAATCCCATTGCCTCAAAAGGTCGTCCATCCCTTTGACCCCCATCGCAAGACGATGCTCCGACGCACGCTTCGGACGACAGTCCCCCACGCCGAAAAAGGGCGCACCATTTCCATGGCACGGCGGGCAGCCATCGCATCAGCGAACAAACCGACGACGCTCGTCCCACTCCCCGACATGACGGCTGCCTTCGCTCCTGCTGCCATCAAGCGTGCCTTCAAGTCTGACACGGACGGGATATGGGCGGCAACGAGGGACTCAAAAGCGTTTTGGGCATGACGGCGCACTTGTTCCCAATCCCTAACCTTCAACGCATTCGCCAATGTCATCGGGTCAGCATCCACCCGTGTCGGATGGGCATCCCAAAGGGCAAAAGCCTCCTTTGTCGGCATCGTCGCTTCGGGCATGACCAGAACCATCCACAAAGTCGGCAACCGCAAAGGCGTCAATCGTTCCCCGATGCCTTCTGCGATAGCGGCTCCTGTCGGGACAAGGAAGAAGGGCACATCGGCACCGATGCGGGCAGCCAGTGGCGCAAGCCGCTGCCACGACCATCGCAACTGCCACAACCGTTGTAGCGCTTTCAGCATCCCTGCGGCGTCGCTGCTTCCACCACCCAATCCCGCTTCCGACGGGATGCGTTTGAGCAAGCGCACGAGGACATTGGGCGAAACGCCGACCTCTTGAGCCAGCAACTGAGCAGCCCGCCAAACCGTGTTGCTTTGCGGAAGCGGTTGACCCGCTTCGTCTTCCAGCCTAAATCGGTCCGATGAGACGATATGCAACTCGTCCCAAAGGCTCACCGCCACCATCAGCGACCGAAGGTCGTGGTAGCCATCCTCCCGCTGCCCAAGAATATCCAAGCACAAATTCACCTTTGCCGCACACCGAACGGAAAGCATCTCCTTGGCGCCCCCACGAGTTTGAGAATGACCGTTGTTCGCTGACCTTCCGAACACACTCCCCAAATCTTGACAGCAAGGCGATGGTGGCTAAAATTATAGGTCGGCTTTAGCACTCCCAAAGGTTTAGTGCTAAACCCGCTCAACCCAGCCAGAGGAAGAGGAGGTGACGAGCGATGAAGGTGCGTCCGTTGGGAAGTCGGGTGTTGGTCAAGCCGCGAGAGGAAGAGGAGCGGACACCTGGCGGCATCATCCTTCCTGACACCGCCAAAGAGAAACCGCAAGAAGGCGTCGTCGTCGCCGTCGGTCCTGGCAAGTTGTTGGAGAACGGTGAGCGTCGCCCTATCGCCGTGAAAGAAGGCGATGTCGTCATCTTCAGCAAGTATGCTGGGACGGAAATCAAAATTGGCGGTGAAGAATACCTCATCGTGGATGAGGACAGCATCCTTGCCGTGAAGGTGGAAGAGAAAGAGCCGGCAGCGACGAAAGCGTGAATTGCATGGAGGTGATGAGGGATGCCGAAGGAACTGCTTTACAGCGAAGAGGCTCGCCGCGCTCTGGAACGCGGCGTCAATGCGGTTGCCAACGCTGTCAAGGTGACGCTGGGTCCGAAGGGGCGCAATGTCGTCTTGGACAAAAAGTTCGGTTCGCCCACCATCACGAAAGACGGCGTGACGGTCGCCAAGGAGATTGAGTTGGTGCAGCACTTTGAGAACTTGGGGGCACAACTGGTTCGGGAAGTCGCCAGCAAGACCAACGATGTCGCTGGCGATGGAACGACAACGGCGACGGTCTTAGCCCAAGCGATGGTGCGGGAAGGCTTGAAGATGGTCGCCGCAGGTTCCAACCCGATGGCGCTGCGGCGCGGCATTGAAAAAGCCGTCCAACGCGCCGTGGAGAAACTCAAAGAGTTCGCCATTGAGGTCAAGACCCGCGAGGATATTGAGCATGTTGCCGCCATCGCAGGCAACGACCCAGAAATCGGAAAAGTCATCGCTGAAGCGATGGACAAGGTCGGCAAGGACGGCGTTATCACCATTGAAGAGAGCAAAGGCACGGAGACGACGGTGGAGTTTGTAGAGGGCTTGCAGTTTGACCGAGGCTACCTCAGCCCCTACTTTGTGACTGACCCTGAGCGGATGGAGTGCGTGTTGGAAGAGCCCTTCATCCTCATCCACGAGAAGAAAATCAGCAGCGCTATGGACTTAGTGCCCTTGCTGGAGCGGGTCGTTCGTGCTGGTCGTCCGCTCCTTGTCATCGCTGAGGATGTGGAGGGCGAAGCGCTGGCGGTGTTGGTCATCAACAAATTGCGGGGCGTGTTGCAATGCTGCGCCGTTAAGGCGCCAGGCTTTGGCGAGCGGCGCAAGGCAATGTTGGAAGACATCGCCATCCTGACGGGGGGCACCTTCCTGTCAGAAGAGTTGGGCGTCAAGTTGGAGAATGTGACTTTGGACATGCTCGGTCGCGCCCGCAAAGTCGTCGTGACAAAGGACGACACGACGATCGTAGAAGGTGCGGGCAGCAAGGAAGCCATCCAAGGACGCATCGCCCAAATCAAGCGCCAGATTGAGGAGACGGAAAGCGACTACGACCGCGAGAAGTTGCAAGAGCGACTGGCGAAATTGTCGGGTGGCGTCGCTGTCATCAAAGTCGGGGCGCCGACGGAGACGGAGATGAAGGAGAAGAAGCATCGCTTTGAAGATGCCCTCAACGCTACCCGTGCCGCCGTTGAGGAGGGCATTGTCGCTGGCGGTGGCGTCACCTACATCCATCTCATCCCCCCTCTGGACGAACTGGAGAAGGAATTGAGCGACCCCGACGAAAAGATTGGCGTCCGCATCGTCAAGCGGGCATTGGAAGAGCCACTGCGCCAAATCGCTGAAAACGCCGGCTGGGAAGGCTCTGTCGTCGTGGAGAAGGTGCGCGCCTTTGAACCCAAGAAGGTCAACGGCGACTTCCACTTCATCGGCTTTGATGCTTTGCGGGAAGAATTTGTGGACATGGTGGAACGGGGCATCGTAGACCCCGTGAAAGTTGTCCGCAGCGCCTTAGAGAATGCGGCATCTATCGCCGCCATGCTCCTGACGACAGAAGCCGTCGTCGCTGAGAAACCTGAGGAAGAGAAAGCAAAGGCTGGTCATCGGCACGAGTTCTAAAGTCGCCTCCCAATGCCTTGCAAAGGGGCGGGCTAAAAAGCCCGCCCTTTTTCTTTTGTCAACCCTTCCGTCGCTGTGTCGCTTTAGGCATGGCAAACTTTTGACCGTCCGATTTTTACAAGCCGAAGGAGGTCAGAGCAATGGCGACCATCGTGGAGTTACCCATTTTGCCCGTCACCAGCGTCGGCAGTTTCCCTAAACCCACTTACTTGCAGCAAGCCCGCCTTCAGTATCGGCGGGGCGAAATCAGTTACGCTCAGTTGCATGAGTTGGAGTTGCAAGCGACCCGTGAGGTCATCGCCATGCAAGAGGAAGTCGGCGCCAATTTGCTCGTTCACGGCGAGATGGAACGAGGCGACATGGTGGAGTTTTTCGCCGACTTGCTGGAGGGCTTCGGGCGCAAAGGGTTAGTCCGAAGTTACGGCAACCGCTACTACTTCAAGCCCGTCATCACGGGCGAGATAAAGCGCACCCGCCCGATGACCGTTGAAATGTGGCAATTTGCCCAATCGCTGACGAAAAAACCTGTCAAGGGAATGCTCACAGGCGCCTACACGATTTACGACTGGAGTTTTGACGAGCACTACGACCCTTACGACAAAGACCGCAAAGGTCGCCGCGAGGCAGTGTTGGCGTTGGCGCATGCCATCAACGAGGAAGCCCACGACCTGCGCAAGGCAGGCGCAGTCTTCATCCAGATTGATGAACCTGCCGTCCCGACCCATCCCGAAGACATTGACATCGCCTATGAGGCGATGGAAGTCATGACGAAGGGTTTGGATGCCTTCATCATCACCCACATGTGCTACGGCGACTTGCGTCCCATCTATCAACGCCTCGTTCAGTTTCCCGTCCATCAATTTGACTGGGAGTTCACCAACAACGCCGACAAACTTTACCCGCTCATGGAGCAGTTTGGCTACCCGCAAGACAAATTTATCGGCTTAGGTGTCGTGGATGTTCACAGCCGGCGCCTTGAGAGCGTGGACGAAGTGGAGCAACGCATCCGTCAAGCCTTCCGTTACTTTCGTCCCGACCAAATTTTCCCTGACCCCGATTGCGGCTTGAAGACCCGCACTTGGGAGGAAGCGAGGGCGAAAATGCAGGTCATCGTGGAAGCGGCAAAACGCCTTCGCAAGGAACTGGCAGGTCAGGGGGCGCCGACCAAATTGCGCTTCACTTTTGACGGCGGCGTCAAGGTGGAAGCGGTGCGGGATTGAGCGACTTGATGGGTGGCGCTGATGGTGGAAAATCTCTGGCAGAAGGCGCGGCAAGCCTTGCGGGTTGCCCGAACTGGCGTATCAAAGGGGCTGCTACGAGGAAGCCGTCAGCCGAAGTTACTTTGCGGCGCTGAAAGGAGCACTGGCGTTGATGGCATCTTTGGGGGTTGCGACCGAAGGAGACGAGCCGCATCGGTTACTGGGCTCAAGCCCCTTTCGCCAACGAGTGCATCCATCGGCGCAAATTGATGCCTGCTGAAAGTGCCCGCATCCTCGCTGACTTGCGATTCCTGAGAGGATGGGCAGAATACACGGCGGAGTTGATGACGGAGCGGATGGCACGGCAAGCGTTAAAGATGGCACGGGAATTTTTGAGTGCCGTTGAAAGGAGGCTCTCGCTGCTATGAGGCTTGGGAAACGCTATCGGCAACTGATTGAGCAGTGGGTCAGCGAAATCTTGCAGAAGTATCCGCAGGTCCACTTTGAAGGTGTGGAGCCTTCACCCGAGGGAGGGGTCGCCATCAAACTACGAGGTCCCGAAGATGTGGTGATGCTGGCGATGCACGAGTATGCCGACAAGACGATAGAGGCAGCGCGCAAATATCGGTGCGACATTCTGTTTGCCCCCATCTTTGAACCGCCCCTTGATCCTAACTGGCCTGACTGGGACATCTGGCGCTTGAAGGACGAGGAAGAAGTGAGCGTTCGTTAAAAGGACACGATGGGAGGTGACCACCGATGGCGGAGACGCGCTTGAAGGCGACCAAGGAGGACTTCAAAAAGTTGCCCGAAGGTCCACCTTACTACGAGTTTGAGCGGGGAGAGGTGATAGAATTGCCGAGACCCCATCCGTGGCATAACTTTGTCGTTTACTTGCTGGCTTCGTTTCTCTGGTCGTTTGTCCGTCCGAGAAATTTAGGGTTGGTTTTCATGGACAGCGAAGTGGAGTTGCCGACGGGTGTCATTTACGCCCCCGACATCCTCTTCATCGCTATCCAAAACGCCGCCATTTACAACCCGCAGACAGGAGAAATTATCGGCGTGCCTGATTTGGTGGTGGAAGTCCTTTCGCCTGCCCATCAAGAGCGAGATCGCATCCGCAAGTTCGCCGAATACGAGGCGGCAAAAGTCCCTTGGCTTTGGCTCGTTGATCCCTTCGCCTTGACCATTGAGGAGTATCAACACACGGGCGAGCATTACCTTCGGGTCGCCGGCGTCGGGAAAGGCGAAACATTCCGCCCCAAGTTGTTTCCTGAACTGGAAATCAACTTACTGACGCTTGTCGGTGAGCCGCCCAAGTGACCGATGGGCGCTCAGCGCTTCGCTTCTGTTCGGAGTTGGGCGAGCAATCCCGTTAAGGTGTGCAATTGTTCCGTCAGCTGTTTTGCCGTCTCTTCGTCCAAATCCCCGAACGCCTTCAAGCGGTGGGGCTCGCATTCTTCCAAGTTGGTGGCGAAATGGAGCAAAGTTGCTGTCATTTGCCAGCGCAAATCTGCCTCCTCTATGGGCAATCCGAACGCCTCCCGCATCGCCCTGAGATGCTCCGTCGTCGTGGTGATCAGTTCCAACAGCCGTCGGCGTCGTTCGGGCGAGAAAGGGTTGGGCACGCGACGGAAGACGGTGATTGTCTCGTCCCTTTGCAACAATGCGTTGAATCGCAGCAGGTGCTCTTCCAACTCTGCTAACGCCGCTGTTAGGAAGCGTTTCTGGTCGGTGTTCAACGGCACCGTCATTCACCGCCCTTTGTTTTCGTCGCTTCCTTTGCTTTAAGGCGTTGAAGGGCTTCTGTCGCCTTTATCCGCACCGTCAGCCAAGAGGTTTGCTGAAGGTGATGCAAGGCGGCGATGGCATCGGGAGAGGAGAAATTTCCCAATGCTTCCGCCACTGCTTCCAGAAGCGCCATGTCGTGACTGGTTTGCGTCTTTTCGCACAGCGCTTTTAACCCCCGTTCGTCGCCCAGTTTGCCCAAAAGGAGAGCCGCTAATGCCCGCGTGTTGGGTTCGGGATGGTCAAGGGCGTGAATAAGCCGCTCCACATAGTCGTTGCCGACAGGCTCATCCAAATCGGCACCGCATCTTTGGCAACAAGTCGCTGTCTCCGAGTTCATGGCAAAGCAACGGGGGCAAAACTTCGTCAGCATCTCACTTCACCACCAGCACACTGCAAGGAGCAAGGCGGGTCAGGGTTTGGGAAGTGCTGCCCCAAACCCGCTCAAAGATGCGACTGTGCCCCATGAACCCGATGACCAGCAGGTCAAAACCGCCCTCTTGACAGAAGCGGATGATAGTCTCTACCTCATGCCCCGCTCGGACATGGGTGTGTAACGAAACGCCTTGTTCCCATGCCATCGCCTGCGCTTCGGTGGTCAGTTGTTCAAAGTATTCGTCCCTTTTGCGCTTGACTTCTTCAAACTCGCCGACGGTCGCCACATACTTGGGCAAGTCCTCTTCCACAGAGATGCTGTGCAATTCCGCTCCTGTCGCTGCCGCCAGTTGGATAGCGATTTGAAGCGCCTTGCTTGCGTGCTCCGAGCCGTCGTAAGCCACCAAGATTTTTCGGAACGGCGGCGTGGTCATGGCGCATCACTCCCTTCCTGTCGTTGGATGGCAAGGGCTTCGTCTTCCGACAAAACTTCCATGCCTGAAACTTTCGGTCGGAAGAAACTTTGAGCGATCAAGGTCGGGACAATGGCGCTGGCGATGACAACGGTCACCAAGACGGAATACTGCCCTGCCGTGATGTAACCCCGAGTCAAGCCGAAGAGGGCAGAAATCGTCCCGAAAGTTAAGCCCGTGGACATCAATAGCGTCGTGTAAGCCGCCGTGGGATTGTCCAAGCGGAAAATTTTTGCCAGTGGGTAAACGCCGACGAGTTTTGCTACCATCTTGACGGAAAGGAAGAGGGCGATGATGCCCAATTGACGAAGGACGACACCCGCCTGCACCAATGCCCCTGCCTTCAGGAAGTAAAAGGGCGTCAGCAAGGCGAAGGTGGTGACGCGAAGGTGATGCATCGTCTTGCGGTGGCGGGCTAACGCTCCTGCCGTGACCAAACCCAAAAGGTAAGCGGGCAACACTGCCTCGCTGTTGGCTTTGGCTGCCAACCCACCCAATCCGAACAATAGCAGTAACAGCAACTTGATCTCAGGCTCACTGATTTGCCCCTCAAATCGGTGTAGGAAGGATTCCACGAAGCGCGGGGCAGCGAGCAGGACAAGGGTGCTCACGAGGAGGAAAGCCACTAACCAACCATTGTCGTTGGCAAACAATGCCCCCAACGCCAACACCGTCCCCAAATCGGTGACGAAGCAGGCTGCCAAGATTAACTTGCCGATGTCTGTCGCATTCAATCCTGTCTCCACCATGACAGCGTAAACGACGGCGACGGAAGTCGTGGAGAGGGCGATGCCGGCGATTTTGCTGGCATTTGCCGACCAACCCAAAAGGAAACGGGCAAACACCATCGCCCCCAGAAACGGAGCGAGGAAACTGACGAAGCCGATGACGAGGGCGGGTCTCCAATGCTTGCGCAAGGCGTCGGGTTCAATCTCCGCCCCTGCGAGGAAAGTGAGCAAGACGCTCCCTAAGCCCGCCAAGAAATTGACCCAATCGGTTGGATGCAAATGCAGCAGGTTACCCGCCAGCGCGCCGACGACGATTTCCACAAGGGCAACGGAAATCGCCGTGCGGATGGAAAGCCAACTGGCGATCAGTGCCAACCCCACCCACAATGCTGCCGTTAGCCAAGTTTGCGCCATCGTCGCAACCCCCTTTTGAGCAAGTTGTCAGGGTCGCTTTGGCGAGGAATACCTGACTTGCCGACGAAGGCTTCTATCGCCCGCCACCACGATTGCCTTTCTTCGTCGCTCATCGGTTCATCGCGGAAGTGGTAATCGTGCTTGCGGCAAAACTCGGTCAGGAGACGCTCCAATGCTTCCCATCGTCGGCAGGCATCCCGAAGGAGGTAAGCCACCACCTTGGCATCATCAGCAAGTTGCAAGGCTTGTCGCAGATGAGGCAAACAAAGCCCATCTGTCGCTTCGTAGAGTTGCTGGGCTTCATCACGGCTTTGTGGGTCGGTTAAGGCAAAAAGCAAAGCGGAAAGGCAATCTCGCTCCCAAGTGTCGGCATGCTCGCAAACGGGACAGCGTTTTTGCGGTTGCAGGAACTGGGCGACCTTTTGAGGCGAAGTTTCGTTAGCGGATCGCTGAAGTCGCTGGCGCCATTCGCTGACCAAGTGCTCGTAAACCGTCGCCACGCCCAACGCTTCATCCAACATCGGCGCAAGGCGAACCAACCAATGGGCATGAAGGTTGCAAAAGCCTTGCGAGGCGATGAGGCGTAAGCGGAGGTGAGGGTCAAGGACATTTTCGGTCAGGAAGAAGCGAAGGTAACGGTCGGTGCGTTGGGCGATGAGGGCGCAAACGGGACAGCCACCCGCTTGCGTTGCTGCTTTCATGTCCAGCCGAAAGAAAGCGTCCATCATCGTTCCCTCCTTCTGAGGGCGCTCAGCAACAATAGCAAAGCGAAAAGTTGGGTGACGGCGACGAAAGCCAAGAGCCATCCGAAGCGATGGCGGTCGTAGAGGAAGCCCATCAAGGTTCCGCCCATTAGCCAAGCCAAACCGTAGGCGGCATTGAAAATGCCATAGGCAGTGGCGCGTCGGTCGGAGGGTGTCATGGCAGCGATCGCTGCCCGCATGATGGACTCTTGCGCTCCCATGACGATGCCCCAAAGCACCATCCCCAACCATGCCCCTTCAGGGCAAGAGGTAAACAGCAAAGGAGCCGCAAGGAGTGTCAGGACAGGCACAACGATTAAAGTCGTCAACCCGAAGCGGTCAAACCATCGCCCCATTCCCAACGCTGCCACCGCGTCAATAGCCATCGCTAACCCGAAGGCGGCAGGGATAAGGTGTTCTGACAAACTCCGAGTGGCTTTGAAGTGATAGGCGAGCAACTGGAAGGGAGGGAAGCCCGCTACAGCAAAGGCGGCGAAAGCCAAGTAACGCCAGAAGGCAGAAGGCAACGCAGCGGATGGTGCTTTTGAAGCGCCCCCAATTTCCAAGTGTTGCGGTGTAGGATAACTTCCCCAAGCGATGGTCAACGCTGTTAGGGTCAACACCGCAGGCGCTAACAGGGTGACGAAAGCGGTTCGGTAATCATCCCAGAGGTGCAAGGCAAATGCCATCAGCAACGGTCCAAGGATAGCGCCGAGTTGGTCAAGGGTTTCGTGGATGCCAAAGGCAAGCCCTTGTCCCGTTTGGGAAGCGGCGTGGGAGAGCATCGCATCGCGGGCGGGTGTCCGAAGGGCTTTACCCAACCGCTCGGTGAACACCAACCCCGCTGCCGTTTCCCAACGCCCCGCTAACGCTAATGTGGGCACGGAGAGCACATTGAGGACATAGCCGAGGAAAGTCAGACCCCAATAGTGCCCCGTTCGGTCAGCGACGATCCCAGCGACAAGGCGGAAAGCGTAACCGAAAAACTCGCCCATCCCCGCCACGATGCTGGTGACGGCAGCACCAGCCCCCAACATTGCCAAGAATTGCCCCGTCAAACTGCGGGCGCCTTCGTAAGTCATGTCGGCAAACAGGCTGACGATGCCCATCAAAGCGACAAATCGCCACGCCGACCGCACGGCTTCAACTTTCATCCTTTCAGCCATCGCAAGACACCTCACTCCCTGTCGGTGCCAATGCTTGCCACCGACCTGCCAGTTTCTCCACCACCGCTGCCCATGCTGTCTCTTCAGCGGGAGTGATAGCGTGGCGGAGCAAAGTTTCTCGCTTTTGTCGGTAACTTTGGAGGTCATTGGAGAGACGACGCAATTGGTCTTGTTGCCTTTGCAAGAGCCACGAGCGCAATTCCCCCGTCGCTTTCGTCCAGAGGCGACGCAAGTGGGGCAAGCAGACACCACGACTTTCGGCGTAAATCTGGCGCCCTTCCTCGGTGCCCAGCCAGTCCAAGAGTTCCTTAAGCGCCATCTCTTCCGCTGCGACCTGCTCCTTACAGACAGGGCAACGCGGCTTTAAGGGTGATGGCTTAGCATTCGGCACCCTGCCAAGGGCTGACCAGAGCGCCACAAAGTTGGCGGCAATTGGGAGCAAAGGTGCATACAAGGCAGCGATACCCATCGGCGACGCCCATCGCAGCAGCAAATCAGCATGGGCAGGACAATAACCTTGTGCGACGACGAGGCAATTGCCCTCGTCGTTGATCCACCGTTGCAGCGAAGTGGCGATGAAATCATTGAGGCGATTTTCCACGACCCAGCAAAGAGGGCACCCCCAGTGATAGCGGAAGGCATCAGCGATGGTTATCCGTCGGGGCATGACGGTTCACCTTCTTCCAGCAAACGCTGCAAGACGGGACGCCATTCGGGTTTGCGCCAGAGGGCAAGGTCTATCACGGCAAAGGAGCGTCCTTCAGCGGCGTAGCGGGCGGCGCGGAGGACTTGCTGCAAGCGGTCTGCTGACAGGGCTTGACAAAGTTCGGCAATCGTCTGTCGCAACGCTTCTTCGGTGCGTTCGGGCTCTGAGCGATAAAGCCAACGGCGTCGGCGCATGGCACTCACCCCTTGAGGCGGGTGGGAGCCAACAAAAAATGGCTCCTGCACCCGCTTCTTTTCGGATGCAGGAGCCATCAGCGCCACGACTTTTGTGGCGCGGTTTGGAGCGGCTTTCTAAACCGCTCACGGGCAGGCTCCATTGCCCAAGTCGCCTGTAAGTATAGCGCAAACAACTGACGGTTAGTTCCCCTCCATCCCTGTTGCTGTCCCTGTCTTGCGCCGCAAACTTTGGTCTGTCGGTGCGAAGGAAGGTGAGGGCAAATGAAAATCGTGGAAGTGAAAGCGGTGCGGGTTCGGTTGCCGTCCCGCTCCCCGTCAACGCCGCCGCGCCGTCCGTCGTGGGCACAAGAGGCGGAAGTTGCCAATCCCATGTCCCGCTACCCCCGCTTTAAACGCCACCGCAATCTTTGGCTGCCCAAGTGGTCAACGGTTTGGTGTCAAGTCACCGCCGAAGATGGCACCTTCGGGTTAGGCATGACCTCTCATGGGTCGCCTGTCGCCGCCATCATCAACGAGCACCTTGCCCCCCTTTTGGTCGGCGAAGAGGCATTGGCGACGGAAAAACTTTGGGACATGATGGTGCGGATGACGAAGCCTTACGGTTCGGCAGGTTTGGCTGCCTATGCCATCAGCGCCGTTGATTTGGCGCTCTGGGATTTGAGGGGCAAATTACTGGGCAAACCCGTTTACGCCCTCCTCGGCGGTCCGCAAAAGGAGCGGATTTTTTGCTATGCGACGGGCAACGACACCGATTGGCACATGGAGTTGGGCTTTAGAGCGACGAAACTGGCATGCCCTTACGGTCCCGTAGACGGCGAATGGGGCTTGCAGGAAAACGAGCGTTTGGTCGCCAAGACCCGTGAGTTGGTCGGCAACGAGGTGGCATTGATGTTGGATTGTTGGATGGCGTTGGATGTGGATTATGCCGTTCAACTCGCCGAACGCTTGCGTCCTTATCGGCTGAAGTGGCTGGAAGAATGCTTACCGCCAGAAGATTGGGAAGGGCATCGGGCATTGCGGGAGCGGTTGCCTTGGCAGACGCTGGCGACAGGCGAGCATTGGTCGTTGCTGGAACCCTTCGCCTTCGCTTGCCACCATCGGGTCGTGGACATTTTGCAACCCGACATTTGTTGGTGCGGAGGATTGACGGCGTGCCTGAAAATTGCGGCGCTGGCACAAGCCTTCGGGTTGACCGTCATCCTTCACGCAGGCGGCAACACGCCTTTCGGGCAGCATTTCACCTTCGCCACGCCCGTCGCCCCTTGGTGCGAGTTTTTCATCGGTTCAGCGCCCGGCGTGCCGTTAGAGGAAGCCAATCCTTTTCCGAGCATGCCCGTGCCAAAAGATGGCTGGCTTGTCCCCAATGACGCGCCCGGTTTTGGGTTGGACATCAAAGCGGAATGGATAGAGCCTTGGTGAACGAAGGGGCATCGTGGCGCATTGCCCAATTTTCGTGGAGGTGAAAGAAACGATGGCGACACAAACGGTCGTGCCGATGGAGGAAGTGGCGCTGGTGGTGCATCCCGATGACAATGTAGCGGTGGCGAAAACGCGCATCAGCGAAGGCACTATCGTTCTTTGGAACGGGCGGGCGATTGAGGTGCGGGAAACCATCCCGCCAGGACATCGCTTTGCCTTGACCGATTTGCCTGAAGGCATTCCCGTTCGGCAATACGGTCAACCCTTTGGCATCTCCAAAGGCGTTCGGATTGGCGAACGCATCACTCGTGAACGCATCCGCAACGAGTTGCCGCCCCGCATCATCAAGCCCGCTTCCAAAAACGCCCCGCCTGATTATTTCCCCGACGAGCAAATCCCGACTTGGCAAGGTTACCGACGCAAGGACGGAAGGGCGGGCACCCGCAATTTTGTTTTGGTCGTGCCGACGAGCATGTGTGCGTCCACAGAAGCGATGCAAATTGCGATGCGGGCGGAGTTGCTGCTTTGGTCGCCTGAGGAGTATCCGAATGTCAGCGGCGTCGTGGCGCTGCCCCACAACAAAGGGTGCGGCTGTCCCGATGGGACGCCCGTAGAGATGCTGATGAAAGTCTTGGCGCGTTACATTGAGCACCCCAATGTCGCTGCCGCACTGGTCATCCAATTGGGTTGCGAAAAGAGCAATTTCACGGCGTTCAGCAAATACATGGAGCCGCTGGTGGATAAAAAGCCCGTCAAGTTCCTCGGCATCCAAGAGTGTGGCGGGACGCAAGCGACCATTCGGCGAGGGTTGGAAATTGTCGGCGAGTTTCTGGAGTTGGCAAATCAGTGCGAACGGGAAACGGCGTCGGCAAGCGAGTTGATTTTGGGTGTCAAGTGTGGCGGGTCGGATGCCTTCTCAGGCATCACCGCCAACCCCGCTTTAGGTTACGCCGCCGATTTGCTCGTTCGCTGTCGCGGGACGGTCATCTTCACCGAAGTGCCCGAAATTTACGGCGCCGAGCACCTTCTCGCCGAACGAGCCCGTGACGAAAAGGCAGCAAAGCAAATTCTGGACGCCGTTGAGTGGTTCCGCCGCTATGTCGGCACCTTCGGACATGACTTGGACGAAAACCCATCTTTGGGCAACATTGAAGGTGGACTGATCAACATCGCCATCAAGTCACTGGGCGCTATCGCCAAAGCAGGCACCAGCCGCATTGAAGGCGTTATCGGCTACGCCGACCCGCCAAAGGGAAAAGGGCTTTACTTGATGCAAGGACCAGGCTACGACCAAGAGAGCACGCCGGGCTTGGTGGCAGCGGGCGCACAAATTGTCGGCTTTACGACAGGGCGAGGGACGACCATCGGTAACGCCATCGCCCCCGTCGTCAAAATCGCCTCCAACACGCCGACCTTTGAACGGATGCGAGGCGATTTGGACATCAACGCAGGGACAATTTTGGACGGTGCAGAAACGATAGAGCAAGTCGGCGAACGCATCTTCCGTGAGTTGCTGGCGGTTGCGTCGGGCAAACCGTGCAAGGCGGAATTGAACGGACATCGTGAGTTCCAAGTGTGGGCAGTGGAAGGCGTTTCGCTGTGAGTTAGCGGATTTGGCGGGCAGCGTAGGTGAAGAGGGCAAGGAGAAGCAGCAAAAACAACGCACCCACCGCTAAGGCTCGTTTCTCTTCGGCGGTGTAGCGGAAGAAACGCCCGTTGGGTAGCAAGACCGCCAACGCCAAAAAAGGCAATCCAGGCAGCGCCAACGGAAACCACGCCACCCGCAACGCTAACCCCGCCAGCACCAACGCCACCAACACTGTCGCCAGCCAGTAACTTGTCCGCAAGTTCAACCTAAACCGCCAAAGTAAGGCAAAAAAGAACGCCGCAAAAAACCAATCACCGACACCGACGAGAGGCAAAGCGATAGAAGCGGCTTTGGTGGCGACAGCGGGTAAAGGGACAGCAACACTGGCGGCTTCCACAACCTTCGGCACTTTCTGTTGCACTTTGTGAACGAAACCGCCCAGCAACACCGTCCAGATGTCCATGACTGTCACGACGACGGCGATGGGCGGAAGCAAGTTAGCGTGGCGAATCAATCGTGCCCCCGCTGTCCCCAAAAGCAATGCTCCCATCAGTAAGCAACCATCCCGAACCGCCATCCCCAACCCAAGCCAAAGACTGGACTTGAGCATCGGCAGCAAACGCATCAAACTGACCCATCCCAGCAAAGCGATAGCGCTGCCGAACAAAGCATGGAGTGGTGACCAGAGACGACCCGCTTCCTTTGCCAGCCAAAGAAGCCATGCCACGCTCAATAGAAGAGCAATAAGGGCAACGACGCTCAATAACCAAGTCGGAACGGGCACGAAGGGCAAAAGCCACCGCGCAGCGACCCAGAGCGTTAGCGCCAGCCACCAACGGAACATCGGCGTCATCCCGACAGACCTCCTGTTGCTTGAGGGATGCCAGCGCCCTTCAAGACTTTGACACACCTGCCGAATTACTCAAATGGGCACGGCTTGCACCCGATGCAGCAACTTGCTAAACTTAAGCCATAAGACGGGACGGCGCGGGGGCTGTTAGATGACGGGGTTAAAGGGGGCTTGAGAGATGGCATCAGTATTTGCGTCCCGATGCATCGGGATTTTCTGCTTCTCCATCGCCATAGTGATGGGGCTTTTCGGCAGCACTGGGTCAGTGAAGGAGACTTCAGGGGCGTTTTCTCGTTTGCCTTCTCCTATTTGCAAAATCGTGAGAGATGAATGGGGTGAGACGGCGAAGGAGCAAAAGGGCGAAGGTATGCTTTGCCTCTTCGCTTTGTTAGGGATGGTGCCCCTTTGGCTAAGCCGGCGCAAGGGCTTTTCCCCCAGAGAAGTGCTACGGGTTTGCACAGAAAGTTGGCGTCGTCTTTGCAATGACCCCTCAGGGACGGATGTCTTCCAAGCCTTGACAGACAGTTTAGTGAACGAGTTGGGACTTTCGTCGGCAGTGCTTGTCCAGTGGGACGAGACGGGAGAGGCGAAAATCCTTGGGCTTGCTCCCTGCTGTGAGGGACAAGGCAACCTTTTGTCCCTACCGTTCAGCGGTGAAAGCATGGTCGCTGCCTTGCCCGCTGAGGGACAAATCCTTGAGGGAGAGGCTTTAAAGGGATGGCTGCGACGATTATTGCCCATACAGCAAAGGCTGCCATTGGACTCCCTTGAGGGAAGCGGTTGGCTTGCTCCGTTGACCTTCAACCATCGCCCTCTTGGCGCGATGTTGTTGGTGCGCCGACACCCTTTCTTGCCCCAAGAGATTCCCTTGATGGAGCAACTGTGCCAACAAGTGGCGATGATGCTGGTGATGGCACAAAGGCGGCTAAAGCACCCTTCGGACGATTCCTTCCCTGACCGATTGCAAAGGCGCTTTTTGCAATTGCTCCGAGAGGTGGAGCAGGCGGAAAGTGTAGAGGCGAAAACTTGGTCGGTGTTACAGGCAGCCTTAGAGGGCTTGGGGGTTACACGGGTGTGTCTTTGGCGGTTAAACAGAAGGAGTGAGCGGTTGTATTGCACCTTAGCGGTAGGTAGGGCGGGCTTAGAAAACTTCGGGAAGGGATGGCTTGTTCGCTCCTTTGAAGGCTGCGCCCATTATCTTGCAACCCTTGAGCGGGAGCGCTGCCTCGTTGTCCCTGATGTGCGAAACGACGAACGAGTCGCCGAATTGCGGTCAGTATTGGGCGAACGGGTCATTGCCTTCGCAGCCGCTCCTGTGCGCATAGGAGGCAACATTGTCGCCATCTTGGAATGCGAGGTAGAACATCTCCGCCATTGGACAGCAGAAGAAAGGATGTTTTTGACGGAATTAGCGGATTTGCTCACTCGTCTTTGGCTGGAAGATCAGCGACAGCGTCGGGAGCGCTATTTAGAAACGCTCTCCAACATCGCCTTGCAATTGCTGGCGGTCACAGAATGGCAAGGAGCGGTGCCCGCCATCTTGGCGGATTTGGGTAGCGTCTTGAAAGTTGATATTGGCTTTATCGCTCAAGGGCTTAAGGAGGGTGAGGAAACAACCTTAACGCCCCTTTACTGCTTTTCGGCGGGAGGGGAGCATCCTTCGGAAAAGTTAGAGCGCTTCCTTCGCTCTTGCCTAAACGCTCAGGTGTTCTCGGCTCTGGAGCAGGGACAGGAGGTTACCTTGACTGTTAGCGCTTTAACCGACGAGCAAAAGGCATACTGGCAAGGATTGTCGTGGCAGTCTATGTTGCTCTTGCCCCTTTGGGTGGAAAGTCGTTTTTGGGGCGTTCTCGGCTTTATCCAGACGCGATACGAACGGTTTTGGAGCGATATGGACATCACTGTCTTACGAGTCGCCTCGGCTTTATTGGGAAGCGCCATTGAACGGCAATTGGCATTGGAACGGCAATTGGAGCAGGAGCGGCAATTTCGTGACTTGTTTGAGAACGCCGTTATCGGCGTCTACCGTAGCACCCCTGAAGGACATTTCTTGATGGCGAATCGCACCTTAGCCCACATTAACAGCTACGATACTGTGGACGAGTTGATGGCGCTGCACATTCCCGATCAAATTTACGCTGATCCCGAAGACCGACGGCGATTTCAGCGGCTGATGGAAGAGCAAGGTTTCGTCGCCGATTTTCGCTACCCTATCAAGCGCAAGGACGGAAGCATCGGTTGGGTCGCCAAATGGGCGAGAGCCGTTCGGGATGCGACAGGGCAAGTCCGCTATTACGAAGGATTCGTGCTGGACATCACGGAGCAAGTGCTCCTTGCTCAGCGGTTGCAAGGGTTGCAAGAAATTGCCCACAACCTCGTCGCCCGATTAGACTTGGAGAGCATCCTGACAATCGCCGTGCAGGGTTTGAGCCATCTTTATCCCGAAAGCGCTGTCGTCATTTGGCAACACCTTCCTGAACAGCAAGGCTATCTGACAGCGAAAGCCAATGAAGCAGGGCAAGAATGGCTGCAAGGCGTCGGGCAAAAAGTCGGCAGCGTTTTGCCACGACATCCCTTCCACCCGTTGGAACAACGCTTGCGGCAAGGTGAGACAGTCACGATAGACGCTGCTGCCGACCCAATTTTATCGGAGCGAGGAAATTGGGGACGCTTTCGTGCGGCTTTCTTAAAAGGTTTGGGCACGGTAGACCAATTCTGGGGCATTTTGATAGTGCTCCAAGAGCAGAAACCCTTTGCCGACCATGACCTCACTTTCCTCAATTCCTTTTGCGACTACCTGTCCATTGCCATCCGCAACGCCACCCTCTTTCAACAGTTACAGCAAGCCTACCAAGAATTGCAAGCGATGCAGGAACGGGTGATGGAGCAGGAGCGACTGCGGGCATTGGGGCAAATGGCAAGCGGCATCGCCCACGACATCAACAATGCCCTCGTGCCCATTCAAGGGTTTGCCGAACTCTTATTGGAACACGACGACCCGACAGTCCAAAACGCTGCGCAGGTCATCTTCAAAGCCGCCCGAGACATTACGACCGTCGTCCAACGCATGCGAGAGTTTTATCGCCCCCGCACCAAAGAGGAACCATTGGAGCCGTTAGACCTCAACGCTCTTTGCCAAGATGCGTTGGCAATGACCCGTCCCCGATGGCACAACATCCCGCAGGAGCGGGGTGTCGTCATTGAACCCCGATTAGAGTTGAGGGAAGACCTTCCCCCTGTCGTCGGCATCCCCAATGAAGTGCGTCAAGCCATCGTTAACTTGATTTTGAACGCCGCCGACGCTATGCCTCAGGGAGGCACCCTCACCTTACGCACTTACAAAGCCGAACGAGAGGGGCGTTTGTGGGCGGTCGTGGAAGTGAGCGATACGGGCATTGGGATGGACGAAGAGACCCGTCGCCGCGCCATTGAACCCTTCTTCACGACCAAAGGAGAAGGTGGTTCTGGGCTGGGATTGTCGGTCGTTTACGGGACGATGCAGCGCCACGAAGGGTTGTTGGAAATTGAAAGCGAGCCGGGCAAGGGAACAACCGTGCGCCTGTGGTTCCCCAGCAAGAAAGCCGCTATGGAAATGGCAACCGTCGGGAAAGTGCCACCCATGCGTCTACTGGTCATTGACGATGAACCCTTCGTTCGGGAGATGGTCGCCAGCCTCTTGCAGAGGGATGGTCATTGGGTTTCAACGGCACCAGATGGCGAACAGGGCATCGCCATTTTTGAAAAGGCATTGAAAGGCGGTGAACCTTTTGATGTCGTTATCACCGACTTAGGCATGCCTCAAAAGGACGGCTTTGCCGTCGCCCGAGCCATTAAAGCCCTTTCTCCCTTTACGCCCATCCTTTTGCTTTCAGGTTGGGGCTTTCGGTTGCAGGGGGAGGAGATGCGAAGTCTCATAGACGAGGTGCTCGCCAAACCTGCCACCCACCAACAATTGCGCCGCGCCCTTTACAACCTTTGGCGGCGCCGCCACGCCTCTGAAGGGAACAGCGATTGAGCGCTTTATGCCCTTCGCAATGTTCCGCCAACGATTTCGTCCCTTCCTGCCTTTCGTCGCCAAAATAGTTGGCGCATTTCTCGGCAGAGGAGGCAAGGATGATGGCAACAGTCCTCGTCACCGGCGCCGCTGGTTTCATCGGTTCTCACACCGTTGACCGTCTGCTTGCGCGAGGCGAGCAGGTCATCGGAGTGGATAACTTTGACCCACTCTTTTACGAGCGTCCGATTAAAGAGCGCAACTTGCGTTGGGCGATGAGCCAACCCAACTTCACCTTTGTGACCGCCGATATTTGCGACGGAGAAGCGATGCGCCAACTCTTTGAGCGTTATCGTCCGCAAAAGGTCATCCATCTGGCGGCGTTGGCGGGGGTTGTGCCCTCGTTGGAGCGCCCTGTTGACTACGACCGCGTGAATGTCTTGGGGACGACGATTTTGTTGGACTTGGCGCGCCGTTACGGCGTGGAGATGTTTGTTTTCGGTTCCTCCTCGTCCGTTTACGGTGCCGACACAAAAGCGCCCTTTCGGGAAGATGCCCCGGCTGTCAAGCCCATCTCACCTTACGGGGCGACCAAGCGCATGGGCGAAATCCTTGCCTTCACCTTCCACCATCTCTTCGGGCTGAACATCACTTGCTTGAGGTTCTTCACTGTCTACGGACCGCGCCAGCGCCCTGACCTTGCCATTCACAAGTTCGCCCGTCGCATCGTGCGAGACGAACCCGTGCCGATTTACGGCGACGGGACGAGCCAACGCGACTACACCTACATTGACGACATCGTGGATGGCATTTTGGCGGCGTTAGACAAACCGATGGGCTACGAAATCATCAATCTCGGTTGCGGCGAGCCTATCGTTTTGTTGCGGGTCGTGGAATTGTTGGAGCAGGCGTTGGGTAAAAAGGCGAAATTACAATTTCTGCCGATGCCACCGACCGACCCACCTTTGACGCACGCCGACATCACCAAAGCCCGAAAGTTGCTGGGTTATGAGCCGAAGGTGCGCATTGACGAAGGCATCCCCCGCTTCGTGGAATGGTTTTTGCGGGAAGGGCACGACCACCCTTAACCTCTTTGCCCGCTCCCTTAAGCCGTGCCATTATCTTTGGCGGTGATTTCAATGGCGCTGACAAGAGAGGATGTCCTGCAACTTCTGGAAATTCTTCGGCAGGACGAAGGGCTGCGGGAGGAATTCCGCCGCCTCTTGCTCCCACCTGACCTTCCCGCTTGGATGCAAAAGATGGACAGATGGACGGAACGCATGGACGAATGGACGCAAAAGGCTGACAAATGGATGGCAGACACCGACGAGTGGAAGCAAAGGACGGACGAACGACTGGAAAGGATGGAGAAGTGGATGGCGGAAACAGATGAGTGGAAGCGGGAGACGAGGGAGTGGCAGCAAAAGACGGAGAAGCGATTGGCGAGGATGGACAAGCGGTTCATGCGGATAGAGAGCACTTTGGGAGAGTTACGCGGTGCCGCTAAGGAGACGGAGTATCGCCAGAAAGCGCTGATGCTTTTCAGCAGTCTCTTGCGTCACTTGCGGGATGGGCAACATGAAGTGGCGGAACGATTGAGGGAAGCGGTGAGAGCAGGCAAAGTCAGCCCTGAGGAGGAATTGGAACTGCGGCGAACGGACTTGCTCCTGTTGGGCGAAGTGGCTCAAGACAAGTGGGAAGGGCAAACGATTTTGGTGGTCACGGAAATTTTGGCGGCAGTGTCACGGGCGGATGTGGAGGGGGCAATCCGAAGGGCAATGATCGCCCAACGGTTGGGCTTTTGGGCATTGCCTTGCGTCAGCGGCGAGCGATGGAGTCAGCCCGCCGTGAAGCGGTGGGCATTGAAGCAGGCTCTCCTTTGCGGAGAAGACGGCGTCCTTTACCCTTCTCCTGAAGCCGATTGGGACGCCGTAGAGCAACTCCTCGCCCACTGGCAACCGCTTTGAAACTTTTACAAAGGTTTGGGCGCTGATTTGGGAAAGGGTGCAAACGGCATGGCGGAAACGATGTTGGAAAAAGCCCTCGCTTTGGGCATGACGGAGGAGGAATTTCGGCAAGTCTGCGCCATTTTAGGGCGGGAGCCGACGGACACGGAACTGGCGATGTTTAGCGTGGAGTGGAGCGAGCATTGCGGCTACGGGCGCTCCCGCCAGTGGCTTAAGTTGCTGCCCCGCAATATCGGCAAATTCCGCACTGCTTTCGGCGGTGATGCAGGTGGGATTGAAGTCAAGCCGGGTTTGTGGGTGCTGTTCAAGATGGAAAGCCACAACCATCCGTCCCAAATTGAGCCCAAAAGCGGGGCGGCGACGGGCATCGGTGGCATCGTCCGAGACATCTTAGCGATGGGTGCACGACCCATCGCCCTCGTGGACACCCTCCGCTTTGCCGACCCTTCTGACCCAAAAGCCCGCTACATCTTCACGGGCGTCGTGGACGGCATCAGTTGGTATGGCAATTGCTTAGCCCCTGACGAAATCTTGTTCGTCAGAGAAAACGGTCAGGTCAAGATTGTCAGCATTGGTGATTTTTGCGAGGCTGTTTTAAGAGGGCAACTCAATGGCAGGAAGGTTGAGGTCCTTTCTCTTGACCCCAAAACCTCCCAACCATGTTGGGTTCGTGTTTTAAGGGTGTTCAAGAGGAAATCTGACCGCTTGCTGGAAATTCGCACAAGCATGGGCAGACGGATAAAAGTGACCCCAGATCACCCTTGCTTGGTAATGAAGGAAGAAGGAAGTTGGGTGATAAAAAGTGCCAAGCACCTTCGTCTTGGAGACCGCTTGCCTGTAATTGGTTGTTTGCCCGTTGATCCAAACGCCCCTAAATCCTTAGACTTGATTGCATTATTCAGGGCTATGCGTGATGACATTTTTGTGCAAACAAGCATCCCTCCCCAAAAGATCGCAAGGGCAAGACAAATCCTTCGCGCCCTCGTCCCTTCAGCACAAAAGCGCTTCTCATATCTAAAGCGTGGACACTTCCCTCTAAGCGTTTACCTGCTCCTTGAAAAAGAACTGGCTCTTCCAAGAGACAAAGCAAGGCTCTACCTAAGAAGCGGAAAAGCCAATTGCGTCCCTGCCGTAATCCCAATTGATGAAGAATTTGCCCGGCTTGTGGGTTACTATCTCTCTGGAGGGTGCTGTTCCCGGCACGGAACGACATATCGGCTAATCTGGGTGTTCAACAAAGGTGAGCAAGAGTATGTGAGAGACCTGTGCAATATCTTGCGCCGCTTAGGAATTCGGTTCAAGGTGAACCATGACAACGCCACAACAAAAGTGGTTTTGCCATCTTGGTTTCTGGGGATACTCTTCAAGGAAGTGTTGAAATGTGGTGAGAAAGCCGAAAACAAAAGCGTGCCTGAGGTTCTCATGCGCCATAGCCCTAAACTTCGCCGCCAAGTCCTTATCGGTCTTTTCCGAGGTGACGGGTCAGTTACTACCTACACACATCAAAAGGGTAGCCCCGTAAAAATCTCGTTTGCAACAGCAAGCCGAAAATTGTTTGAGCAAGTGATTTTGCTCCTGCAGGATATCGGCATTACGCCTTACTGCTACAGAAAAGACGGGGGAGAGGCAGTCATATGTGGAAGGCGACATCGGACTCTTCCTGTGCACTTCGTGGAAATTCGCGCCCTCAGAGATGTCCAGAAAATGAAGCAATGGTTTTCCCGCCACATTAATTGGCGGATTCTGGAAAGCCTCGGCAGATATACTGCGCCTCAGCGTAGTTACCCCCGTTACAAATGGCACAACGGTTTTTCAACCGTCACAGTTGCTGACATTAGGGAGATACCTGGAAGCACTGTTTACGATCTTGAGGTTGAAAACACCCATCTCTTCGTCACCAGTGGCGGTCTCATTACCCACAATTGCATCGGCATCCCGACTGTTGCGGGTGAAGTCGGTTTCAATGACTGCTACAAGACCAATTGCCTTGTCGGCGTGATGTGCATCGGCATCGCATGGGAGCATGAACTGATGACGAGCGCAGCGAAGGGCGGGGGCAATGCGGTCGTCTATGTCGGCAATGCGACAGGACGGGACGGCATCGGCGGTTGTTCAGTTTTGGCGAGCCAAGAGATGCGCGAAGCATTGGAAATGCGACCGACGGTGCAACTGGGTGACCCCTTCGCTGAAAAATGCCTGATTGAAGCCTGCTTGGAAGCCTTCAAGACGGGCGCCGTCGTTGCCGTCAAGGATATGGGCGCAGCAGGGTTAACTTGCACGACCGTAGAGATGGCGGCGGCAGGCGATGTCGGCATGGTCGTGGACATCTCCCTTGTGCCCAAGCGTGAACCCGACATGCAGGCTTGGGAGGTGATGATGAGCGAAAGTCAAGAGCGCATGTTGCTCATCGTGGAGCGGGGGCGAGAGTGGGAAGTCAAGCAAATTTTTGACAAGTGGGGCTTGCATTGCGTCGTCATCGGGCGAGTGACGGACGATGGCATCGTCCGCATTTATGAACGAGGGAAGCACGGGACAAGGGACACGGGACAGGTTGAGTTGGTCGCTGAAACTCCCGCCAAAGCCATCGCCGAAGCGCCCATCAAAAACTTGCCGATGCGAAAACCCGATTACCTTGAACGGGTGCGGGCTTTTGATTTCTCCCAACTGCCCGAACCCGATGATTACGGCGAAGCCTTGCTGCACTTGCTTTCGTCGCCCAACATCGCCAGCAAGGCGTGGGTTTACGAGCAGTATGACCACATGGTGCAAATCAACACTGTCGTTCTGCCCGGTGCTGCCGATGCGGCGGTTTTGCGGTTGAAGGATTGGGATGAACGGTTGGGCATTGCCGTGACAGCGGATTGCAACTCCCTCTATTGCTACCTTGACCCTTATCGCGGGGCGCAATTGGCGGTCGCCGAGGCTGCCCGCAACCTCAGTTGCGTCGGTGCCGAGCCAGCAGGGGTGACCGATTGCTTGTGCTTCGGCAATCCCGACAAGCCCGACCGTTACTGGCAATTTGTGGAATGTGTCAAGGGCATCGCTGACGCTTGCCAAAGGTTGAACCTGCCCGTCGTCAGCGGGAATGTCAGTTTCTACAACGAGAGCGAAAGGAGCGTCATTCACCCGTCACCGCTTATCGGGATGGTCGGCGTTTTGGACGATGTGAGCCGCCATGCGACGATGGCGTTCAAAGATGAAGGCGATGTCATCGTGCTGCTGGGTTTCTGCCGTGATGAGTTGGGCGGCAGCGAGTATTTGCGGTGGCGGTTCGGGTTGGAAGTCGGGGAACCGCCATCGTTGGACTGGCGATTGGAAAGGGTGGTGCAAAAAGTTTGTCGGGAAGGCGTTCGGCAAGGATTGATCAAATCTGCCCACGATTGCAGTGAAGGTGGGTTGGCGGTTTGTTTGGCGGAATGTTGCATCGCAGGGGACATCGGAGCGCAAATTGTCATGCCGGAAGGGGCGTGGCAATCATCGCTGCAACGCCTTTCGGCGTTGTTGTTTGGCGAGACGGCGTCTCGCATCGTCGTCACTGTCTCGCCGAGTCATTGGGAAGGGTTAATGACCCTCGCAAAAGGGCATAATTGCCCTGCCTTCGTTTTGGGGAAAGTGAAAGGCACAAAGTTGTCCCTTGAGGTGGCGGGACGACAACTGTTTTCGTTGTCGGTAGGGGAGATGGCGAGGGTTTGGAGAGACGGGTTGCGGCGATGGGTGAGTTGATGGGGGCGCTAAAATTGAGTTGGTCTTTTGGAAGGCTGTCCGTTGACCGAACCTTTGAGGAGGTGTTTCGGGATGCGTCTTTCGCCTTGGCGAAGCGAAGGGGGAGAGACACAACCGACTTTGGAAGAAGAACGGGCAGAACGGATGCGCCAAAACTGGAACTTGCCGATGAATGAGTTTGTGCCCAAGCCGCCTCAGCACCTTTGGCGTGTCGGCGTCTTCGTGGATGTGCAAAACCTTTACATGTGCGTTAAGTCCGTCTTTGGGCACTCCAAAATCAACTACCGAGCCTTGCGGGATTTCCTGACCCGTGATGGGGCATTGGTGAAGATGGTCGCTTTCACCTGCTACGACCCTGAAAACCGTTCGCAAGTAGATTTCATGCACGCCTTAGCCCTAATGGGTTACCGCGTCGTCGCTAAGCCGCTGAAACGCATGCCTGATGGCAACATCAAAGCCAGCATGGACATGGAGATGGCGCTGGAGATTTTAACCTCTGCGCCTTACTTTGACGAGTTGATTTTGGTGACGGGGGACGGCGATTTCGCTCCCTTGGTGGACTACCTCGCCCGAATGGGCAAAATCATCAAAGTCATCGGTCCTGACCGCCTCACTTCACCCGACCTCATCCGCGCTTGTGACCAGTTCATCAACCTCACCCAGATTGAGGGCATTTTCATGGAGTGACAGCAAAGGACGGGGAAGCGATGGTCGTCTGGCAAACCGATTTGCGAGGCGAAGGTGTCCGTTTGTTCAAGAGGGGTAAAGTGCGGGACATCTACGAAGTGGATGGTCAGTTGCTCCTCGTCGCCACCGACCGCATTAGCGCCTTTGATGTCGTCTTGCCGACGCCCATCCCTGACAAGGGGCGCATCCTCACCCAACTGTCCGTCTTTTGGTTTGAACGAACCCGCCGACTAACGCCCAATCATTTGCTCAGCGCCCAACTTTCCGATTTGCCTGACCCCTTGCGCCCTTACGCCGACTTGTTGCGTGAACGGTTCATGCTGGTGCGCAAAGCGAAAGTCATCCCTATTGAGTGCGTCGTTCGGGGTTATTTGTATGGTTCGGCGTGGCGGGAATATCAAGCCACAGGGCAAGTGTGTGGCATCCCTTTGCCTTCGGGTTTGCGCTTGGCGGATCGGTTACCTGAACCTCTCTTTACGCCCGCCACGAAGGCGGAAGTCGGGCACGACGAAAACATCCCTTTCCGCAAGGTCGTGGACATGGTGGGGCGAGAGTTGGCGGAGCGATTGAGGGAATTGAGCCTACACCTTTATCGCTTTGCTGCCGACCATGCCGAACGGTGCGGGTTGATCTTGGCAGACACGAAGTTTGAGTTTGGGCTGACAGACGACGGTCAACTGATTTTGGTGGATGAATTGCTGACCCCTGACAGTTCCCGTTTTTGGGATGCCGCTACCTACGCCCCCGGCAAACCGCAGGACAACTTTGACAAACAATTCATCCGCGATTACTTGGAGCGCATCGGTTGGAACAAAGAACCACCCGCTCCCTCATTGCCTCCCGACATCGTGGAAAAAACCCGCCAGCGTTATTGGGAAGCCTTTCGGCGACTCACAGGTGATAGAGGCGTCCTTCGTTGCGACTGACAACCGCTCCGATTTGGGTGATGCAAGGTGAAAAGTCTTTTGCTGCTTTTGGACGGCGCTGCCGATGAACCCGTTGAAGCGTTGGGCAACCGAACTCCTTTGGAAGCCGCCGACTTAGTGCTTTTGCACCGCTTGGCAAAGCAGGGAACAGTCGGCTGGACAAGGACGGTCTTGGACGGATTGCCTGTTTACCCTGAAGTGGCGGCATTAGAGGTGTTGGGTTACGATAGCCCGTTGTTTTACACGGGACGGGGCGCTTTTCGGGCGCTGGGAGCAGACATCCCATTGGGAAGCAGGGATGTCGCCTTTACCTGCGCCTTTTTGGCGACGGATGGCGAGCGCATCACAGCGACGGACTTGGACTTGACTTTGGACGAAGCAAAAAGTTTGTTGCAAATGTTGCAAGAACAGTTGGGCGATCGCCGTTGGCATTTCATCCCTTTGCGTGCCCGACGCCACCTCGTCCTTTGGTCGGAAGGTGTCAGTGCTTTGCTTTGTCCACCGCCCGACGAGTTGGAAGGTAAGCCTTTCGCCGCCCATCTGCCTCAAGGGGATCGGGAGCAAGAAGTTCGGCGACTGATTTACGATGCTTTAGAACTGCTGGAACGGCATGAAATCAACCGCCGTCGTTTGGACGAAGGCAAACCACCTGCCAATTTGCTTTGGCTTTACGAGCCGGGCACCTTGCCTCGCCTGCCTTCCTTTCGCTTGGTCGCAGGGATGATTCGTGCCGATGGCATCACTGACCATATCCCGATGCGGGGTTTGTTCATCGCTGCGGGCATCCGTCCCCATCGTCCGCCGACAATTTCGCTGGAAAACCTTCGGGCGGATTACGAACGGTTGGTGTCTTTTGTGGTGGATTTGCTGAGGGAGACGGATGTGTTAGTCGTGCACCTTCGGGAAGCCGACAAGGCGGCGCATCAACGAGACCCAGAATTGAAGGTGTTTGCCTTGCGACATTTGACGGAGGTGTTTTTGCCACCCGTCCTGCAAGCGTTGGAACGGTCGGAAGACACTCGGTTGCTCCTCCTTTGCACTCATCGCACTTCTTCGGTAACGGGCAAGCATCTTGCGGGAGAAGTGCCTTTTTTGATGCTGCCTCGTCGCGCCCGTTCCCTTGCCGACGAGTTCCATGAGCGAGCGGCACAAGAGGTCGGGGCAAAAATCGCACGGGCTGCCGAGTTAGCCGCTTGGTTGATGGACATCCCAACTCCCATTCGCTTTCGCTGAAAGGTCGGGGCGATGAAAGAATGCCTGTCTGGACGACGAGAGAACCGATGGTCAGCGTCGTCGTGGAGGGGCTTTCGGATTGGGATTACATCGCTGCCCCAGAGGCTCTCACCCATAAGGTGCGGGTAGCGATAGAGCAATTTGATTTGCTTCGGGCGGGCGAAACGATTGTCGTCGGCGTTTCGGGCGGTCCTGATTCCTTGACGCTGTTGCATGTGCTTTGGCGATTGCAGAAAGAGTTTGATTGGCAACTTATCGCCGCCCATTTGAACCACGCTTTGCGGGGCGCAGACGCCGATGCGGACGAAGCCTTCGTTCGGTCGGTGTGCGAAAGGTGGGGCATTTTGTGTGCGACAAAGCGAGAAGATGTGCGGAAATTGGCACGGACGGAGAAGTTGTCAGTGGCGCAAGCGGGTCGGCGGGCGCGCTACCGCTTCTTCGCCGAGGTGGCTCAGGAGTATGGGGCGGCAACGATTGCCTTAGGGCACACCGCCAGCGATGTCATAGAGACGGTGTTGCTGAATTTATTGCGCGGGACAGGATGGGAAGGGCTACAAGGCATCCCGCCCAAAACGCCCTTGACTTTGCCCGATGCCGATGGACGGTGGCTGACAACGGGTCTTTGGTTGGTTCGCCCGCTGATTTTGTGTTGGCGGGCGGAGACGGAAGCCTATGCCCGCGTCTATCGCCTTCAACCGAGGACGGACACCAGCAACTTTGACTTGAAAGCGCCTCGCAATTGGATTCGTTGGCGATTGCTCCCGATGCTTCGGGAGCGTTTTGGGCAAGTGGAAGGGGCGTTGTGGCGGTTGAGGGAACTGGCGCGGGAGCAGCGAGAGTTTTTGACGGCGTTGGCGGAAGAATGGCTCAAAAAGCATGGGCAAAGGAAGTGGGGCGAAGGAAAGGTAGACGCCATTACCGTGCCTCGCGATGCTTTCCTTTCCTTGCCCAAAGCCTTGCAGCGCCAAGTCTTTCGGCAGATGGTGGAAACCCTTGTCGGCGTCCTCAATGAGGTGACCTTTGAGCATACCGAACAAGCCCTTTATCTCATCGCCCATCATGACGACCATGCGATGCTGAACTTGCCCCATCGCCTCCTCCTTTGGCTGGAGGGGGGCATGATTTGGCTGGGGATGATGCCCCCTGACTTCTTCTCCTCCCGCAAGGGAGCGTCCTAAACTTAAGGGAGGCAGTGGTTTGCAAGAGCGTGGGCAGGTTCGGGAACTTACCATCTTCATGCCGAAGGAGTGACCAAAGAGAAGATGCGCCTGTTCCGATGGCTGTTTGTCTTCAGTTTGGCGATGGCAGTGCTGTTTTACTTTCTGGCGCGGGAGCAAATGGCACGGGTCGGGGAGATGCGTTACGACCAATTCCTACAAATGGTGCGGGAAGGGCGGGTGCAGGAATTGGAGGTGAGCGGCAATCGGGCTTTCGGCAAGTTGAAAGATGGGACACTTTTCACCGTCCAGTTGCCCGAACGAACGGAGTTTTTGGAGCAGTTATTGGTGCGCTATCGGGTGCCTGTCCGCTTTCGCTCGGCGCCCATTAATCCTGCCCAATGGCAGAACCTGATCATCTCCCTGCTGATGATGGTCTTAGTGGCGGGTCTCTTCATCTACCTCTTTCGGCAGCAGTTTGGGGGACAACAAGTCTTCAACTTCGCCCGCAGTCGTGCCCGCCGCTATGACCAAAGTCAACCGCGCATCACTTTTGATGATGTCGCCGACTTGGAGGAAGCCAAGGAGGAGTTGCGCGAAATCATTGACTTCCTCAAAAATCCCCAACGCTTCCAAGCCTTAGGGGCGAAGGTGCCTAAGGGCGTGTTGCTGATGGGACCTCCAGGGTGCGGCAAAACCCTGTTGGCACGGGCGGTCGCAGGGGAAGCGGGTGTGCCTTTTTTCCATGTCAGTGGCAGCGAGTTTGTGGAGATGTTCGTCGGCGTCGGGGCGGCGCGGGTGCGCGACCTTTTTGAACAAGCGAAGGCGAACAAACCTTGCATCATCTTCTTGGACGAATTGGATGCTGTCGGGCGATTGCGGTTTGCAGGGATTGGCGGTGGACATGACGAGCGGGAGCAAACACTCAACCAGTTGCTTGTGGAGATGGACGGGATTGAGCAAAACAGCGGGTTGATTGTCATTGCCGCCACTAACCGACCCGATGTGTTAGACCCTGCCCTAACTCGTCCTGGTCGCTTTGACCGCCGCATCATCATTGACCATCCCGATGTGAAAGGGCGAGAAGCCATCTTGCGGGTGCATCTTAAGGGTAAGCCCTTAGCCGACGATGTGGACATCGGGAAACTGGCAAAGCAAACGGCGGGCTTTTCGGGGGCGGACTTAGCCAACATGGTCAATGAAGCGGCTATCTTGGCAGCCCGAAAAGGACGAGACCGCATCACCATGAGCGATTTAATGGAAGCCTTGGAGAAAGTCATCGTCGGTCCCGAACGCAAGAGCCGATTGCTCAGCCCTCAAGAGAAACGCATCGCCGCCTATCACGAAAGCGGTCACGCCCTTGTCAGCAAGTTGCTGAAGGTGCGAGAAGTGACGAAAGTGACGATCATTCCGAGGGGTCTGGCGATGGGCTACACCCTGAACCTGCCTCAAGAGGACCGCCACCTGATGACGCGGCAGGAATTGCTGGACGAAATGACGGTCTTGCTGGCAGGGCGAGCCGCTGAGGAATTGGTCTTTAGGGAAGTGACGACTGGGGCTGCCAACGATTTGGAGCGGGCGACCGAATTGGCGAGGCGGATGGTCTGCGAATTTGGGATGAGCGAGCGGCTCGGTCCTGTCACTTTGGGACGGAAAGCGGGACCGATTTTCCTTGGGCGGGACATCGTGGAAGACCGTAACTACAGCGAAGCCGTCGCCAGCGAAATTGACCGAGAAGTTCGTCGCATCGTGGAGGAGTGCTACGAACGAGCCAAACAGTTGCTCTCCCAATACCGCCACGCCCTCCATGCCCTCGCCGAACGATTGCTGGAAGAAGAGACGATAGACGGGGAAGCCTTGAATGACTTGTTGAAGTCCTTTGGGGTGCCGCTCCCGTCCGACGAACAAGAAAGGGTCGCCTCAGGGGAACCGCACCAAGGGGGTGACCACGATGGGACGACGCAAAACCCTTGAAAGGCAAGACCCTCAAGCCCTCCTTGCCCAAGCCCAGAAAGCGATGGAAGGGAAAGATTGGCGGCAAGGGTTAGAATGCTTCAAGACTCTCTTGCGGCGACGGTGCCAAGAAAAGACCTTGAAGTTGGCTGCTCTCCTCGGTTATGCCCAATGTCTTCTGGCGCTGGGGCGAGGACCGGAAGCAGAGCGGGTTATCCGAAAAGCCTTGCGCCTTGACCCTCAAAACCCCCAAGCCCGTGAATTGCTTATCTCTGCCCTTATCGCTTCAGGGCGATGGGAGACGGCACTTTGGCACGCTCAACGGTGGATGAACAAAAAGCCCTCCGATTGGCGGGCAAATTTGCTCTTAGCCCGCCTCTACCACGCCTTGAACGAGAAGGGCATTTTCCAATTTCACCTTTGGGTCGCTTTGCATCATGGTCATCAAATCCCCTCGGTGCTGCAAATGGCGTCTCAATTGTTGGAGCAACAAGGTCGCCTTCGGGAAGCCATCGCCGTGATGTTCAAGGCAGTCAAAGAATTCCCCAAAGACGCCCAAAGTTGGGCGAGGTTGGGTTTCCTCCTTCAAAAGGAGCGAAAACTGCGTCGTGCCTTGCAGTGTTTGGAGCGGGCGATAGAACTGGGTTTTGACACGCCTGCCGCTCGGTTGATGGCAGGACATATCTGCTCCGATTTAGGGCGATTAGAGAGGGCAGTCACGCACCTCCAAAAGGGCTTAGAACAAGACCCCAACAACTTGGAACTTTTAAACCTTCTCTCCTTTGTCTACCTGCAACAAGGGCAATTACAGGAAGCCCTGAAAACGCTTCATCGCTTCCTCTCTCTTGCCCCCACCGACCCTGTCGCCCATTTCAAAGTGGCATCTTTGCACTATCAGATGGGCAACTATGCCGAAGCGGTTCGGGCTTATCGGCAAGTCATCGCCTTAGCGCCCGGAACCGAGGTCGCCCAAGAAGCCCAAGAGATTTTGGAGATGATAGACCATGTGCAGTTGGAGCAAATCTTCGTCTTGAGCATGGAAGACCCTGTCTTCCGTGCCAGCCTTATGCGAGACCCTCAGCAGGCTTTAGAGGCAAAAGGATTTCTGCTGTCGGAGTCGTCCTTAGAAGTCATCGCCAACACCGATTTTTCCCGCCTCCCTAAACGATGGCGGTCACCCCAAAGTCGGGCAAGTTGAAAGGAGAGAAGGAACGATGGCAGAAGCCCTCCGTGAAGATTCTCAGGTCTACGACATCACCATCATCGGTGGCGGACCTTCGGGGTTATTTGGCGCTTTCTACGCTGGGATGCGTCAAATGTCCACCAAAATCATTGACGCCCTCTCGCAATTGGGGGGACAACTGACGGCACTTTACCCCGAAAAGTTCATCTACGACATGCCCGGCTTCCCAAAGGTGCGCGCCAGCGAATTAGCCCAACGGCTCATTGAGCAGGCGATGCAGTTTCATCCCACCGTTTGCCTCAACGAGACAGCCTTGAAACTGGAGCGACTGGACGAAAAACTGTTTCGGCTGACGACTTCTAAGGGCATCCATTACTCCCGCACCGTCCTCATTTGTGCTGGGCTTGGGGCGTTTTCCCCACGCCGATTGGGGAAACCCGAAGTGGAGCGCTTTGAGGGCAAAGGCGTTTACTACACCGTCACCGATGTGGACGCTTTCGCAGGCAAGCGCGTGCTCATCGTCGGTGGCGGTGATAGCGCCGTAGATTGGGCGCTCACCTTAGAACCCATTGCTGCTAAAGTCACCCTCATTCACCGCCGTGACCAATTTCGCGCCCACGAACACAGCGTAGAGCAACTGATGCAATCTCGCGTGGAAGTGCGCGTCTTCCACGAATTGGAGACGGTGGTGGGCAACGAACATCCCGAAGCCGCAGTCATCTTTCACAACAAGACAGGCGAGAAGACGACCATCCCAGTGGACGCTGTGATTTTGGCGCTGGGCTTCACGACCAACCTTGGTCCCATCAAAGAATGGGGCTTAGAAATGGAGGGCAACGACATCAAGGTAGACCAACGGATGATGACCAACATCCCTGGTGTCTTTGCGGCAGGGGATGTCGCCACTTACTCAGGCAAAATCAAACTCATCGCAACAGGTGTCGCAGAAGCCGCCGTCGCTGTCAATCAAGCGAAGGTGTTCATTGACCCGACGGCAAGGTTGCAACCCGCTTTCAGCACGACCGTTGGCGTCCCGACACAGCGATGAAAGCCGCTGAAAGGGGTAGGAAAACATGCCCGATGACGCAGCACTTTCGGAAGGGGCAAGCCCTCGCCCTCCCGACGGGCGATGGACGGAACCCTTTCGGGCGCTGCGCCACCGTCCCTTTCGGCACTTTTGGTTGGCACAAGCCATCTCCTTGACAGGGAGTTGGATGCAAGGTGTCGCCCAACGATGGCTCGTCCACCAAATCACCCGCCCTCATTCCGAGGCAATGTTGGGCATCACCAATGCCTTGACCGCTCTACCTGTCCTCTTCCTCGCTCCTGTCGCAGGGGCACTGGCTGATCGCTTTGAGCGGCGGCGCATTTTGTTGGGCGTCCAATTGGTCGCCACAGCCATTGCCCTCACCCTCTGGTTGCTGACGCTGACAGGTTGGGTTCGTTTGTGGCACATCCTTGCATTGGCACTGATGATGGGATGTGTTCGCGCCTTTGATGTTCCGACCCGTCAATCCTTTTGGGTGGAATTGGTCGGGCGAGCGGATTTGATGAGCGCCATTACCCTCAACTCCGCCGTCGTCAACCTTTCCCGCATCCTCGGTCCGTCCCTTGGGGGCGTCGTCATTGAAACCGTCGGCATCACCAACTGCTTTCTCTTTAACGCCCTCAGTTTCCTTCCGCCCATCCTTGTCCTTTGGAAAATGCCTTCGTTGGGTTCCGTCAACGCTCAAACCGCTAACTTGTTAGTGAGCCTTCGGGAAGGCATCGGGCATTTGCGGGACAACCTCGTCGTCCTTCGGCTCCTGCTGCTCGTCGGGGCATGGAGTTTATTTGGGGGGCAATTTGAAGTTTTGCTGCCTGTCTTGGCGGACAAGGTTTATGGTGTCGGGGCGAAAGGCTATGGGTTTTTGTTTGCGGCATGGGGGGTTGGCGCCCTCATCGGTGCCGTGTTCGCTGCCAGCATGGAACAGCGATGGCGACGGGGACAATTGGTCATCGTAGGAAGCCTTTGTGCTACTGTCGGATTAGCCAGCCTCAGTTTCGTCCGCCATTTCCCTCTCGCTCTCCCTTTGCTGGCTTTAGTCGGGTTGGGCATGGTCACTCAAAACGCCACTTGCAACACCCTCGTCCAATCCTTGGTGCCCGACTCCTTGCGGGGACGCATCATGGGCTTTTACTCGCTGATGTTCATCGGCTTGATTCCTTTGGGCAGCCTGTTTTATGGGACGGTGGCTTTTTTTGCGGGCGCTTTGAAGGCGTTATTAATCGGCGCCCTTTGCTTCGCCTTTGCCGCCTTGGCGTTACTTACGCAAGACATCCCCCGCTTGCCTTGAAGGGCTGCTTATGGGTAGGCGCGAAGATGAGCGACGGTGGGAGGTTTGGTCGCTTCCTTGATGCTCCATCTGACCAATTCGTAGATTTGGCGTTGTCTTCGCAAGGCGTCTTGATAATAGCGATGATTGGCTTCATCGGGTTGCAATGTTTCCCCCGTTCTTGGCGGATGCTCAGTGAGAGTTCGCCAAATCCCCATTGCCTTTAGAGCCATGATAGCGGCGCCGCGAGCGGATGCTTCTGGCTCTAAGCAAAGGGTGACAGGTTGCCCTAAGACATCGGCGAACATTTGTGCCCAAAGCCGTGACCGAACCAACGCGCCCCCTGTCCCAATGAGGCGGCAAACTTGCGGGACCGCCTGAACAAGTAACTCATGAACGAGCGCCATCCTCAAGGCAACGGCTTCCATAAAGGCTCGCAATAAATGCAAAGGCGTGTGATGTAACCGCAAGCCGACGATGGCACTTGGCACCGTCGCATCCCACTCAGGCGCCCGCTCGCCGAGCAGGAAAGGTAAAACCGTCAAGCCATGCTCATCAGGACGCATCGCTGCAACTTTTGCTTCCCAATCGTCGGGCAATTTCAGCGTCTCTGTGAGCCACTGAAAAACGATGCCGCCATTACTTTGCGCCCCGCCAACGAGGTGGCGGTGTCGGTCGGCGCGATAGTGCCACAAGCCGAAAGGCGGCTTAACATTCGCATCGGTCGTCATCACCCGCAAAACAGAAGTTGTCCCCACCATCAACGCTGCCATGTCAGGCGTGACGGCACCGCAACCGATGTTGCTGCACGCTCCATCGCCCGACGCAGGAAACCAAACGGCGTTGAGCAGAGGACGAGGGACGAGGGGCGAGGGGCGCAAAATCGGCAACGGCTCAAAGTCGGTGATGGGTGAAAGTTGCTCGCGGGCGATGCCGATGGCTTGCAAAGTTTCGTCGTCCCAGTCGTTCGTGGCGTGATTGAAAAGCCCTGTGCCCGACGCCATAGAAACAGAACAAGTCGTTGTGCCCAGCAATTTTAGGTGCAAGTATTCGCCGAAACTAAGCCAACGATGCACTCGCCTCGCTATTTCGGGAAAGGTGCGTTGAAACCAAAGCAACTTGGCGGGCAAAAAGTTGGTGTGGCAAAAGCAACCCGTCCGTTCGTGGTAAGCCCGTTCGTCCAAAGTTACCTTCAACTCCTCGGCTTCCCTTGTGCAGCGGCTATCTGCCCACAGCAGAAAGGGCGTGATGGCGTCGCCTGCTTCGTCTACGCCCAAGACGCTGTGCCAAACGGTGCAAGTGGTGACGGCAGCGATGGAGCGTGCCGCATCACCCAATTGCTCTATGACGCCGTTGAGCGCTTGAATCGTTTGCGTTAACAGCCAATCGGCATCCAAAAAAGCGCCGCCGTCCGATGTCGTCTGTGGCTCATAGGAAATTTGCACGCCGACTTTTGAAAGCCCTTTCCCTTCCGCATCAAAGGCTAAAACTCGCAGCGAAGAAGTCCCGATGTCCACGCTGAGCACAAAGGGCGGTTGCATCCTTATCACTCCCGCAGCAAAAAGATTTTCACCGTCGGGTTGACATAACGCATGTCGTGGGGCAAAGGCTTGGGAGACCAGCGAAAGGGTTTACCCAGCAAAGGCAAGGTCGGGTCTTTGCGAAAAGTGCGCGATGGAAAGCGAGCCAGCCAGCGATAAAGGATTTGCGAATCGCGGAGGCGTAACCGCAATCGGTCGCCGTATTCGTAATCGCTGGCGATAAATAAGTGGGGGCGGGCTTGAAGCAACTCGTCCAACGAGTCGCCGACAAAGACGAAGCGAACGGGGGCGCTCATTTGCCAAGCCCAAAAGGCCCTCTCCGTCTTCTTGCCTCCGTTGAGGGGGCAAATGGGTGGCGTGTAAAACCAAGGCAAGTCATGCAGGGCAACGACCATTTGCTCTATGCCCGCCATTCGTTCGGGCGTTTTGGTGCGCCACTTTTCCGCAAAAGCACGAAACCATTCCTCCGCCTCATCGCGGGGGTCAGGGGGCGTGAAAAGGTGTGCGGTGGCGATGCCGCAAAGGAAGGTGAAAAGAGCGACAGCGATGAGCGCCATCCGCCAAAGCCATCGCCCCATCACCGCCAATGTGCCAAAACGCTGCGAAAGCATTGTCCAAAGCGTCCCTGCCCAAAGCGCGGCGACGGGCAACAAAGGCATCAAGTAGCGAGCAAAGCGAACCTGTGCAAAACCTAATGGCACAAAGTAAGCCAGGGTGAAGGCGAGTGTCACCATCGCTGTCCGTCGCACCAAACCGTTCGGATTGCCGATAGCGCCCCAAGCGACGGCGAGCCCTCCCAACGATGCCGCTGCGATGGCAGGGAGTCCGATAGCGGCAGGCAAGTTGACGCTGAGGTGAAACCAATGCCCGTTGCCCGTGTCGGCGAAGACATAGCCGTGCCCGATGCGGCTGTGGACGAAAGTCTCCCAGTAAAAGTCACGCCAGAACGACGGGAAGTCAAGGAGAGCGTAAGGACAACCGAGCAGAAAACCTGCCGCCATAAAAGCTGTCAACGCCACCAATCGCCTGAAGCGCAAGCGAAAAGGCATCCGCCATGTCCAGAGCAACAGGAGCGTCAGCCAAAGGGTAGGAGCGACGGAATACTTGACCGCCGTCGCCAAGCCCGCCACGAAACTTGCTGCCACCATGTGCCGTCCATTGTCTTCCGCCGTCACCGCAAGATAAAGGGCAAGGGTCGTCAGCAAAGCGAGGGGCACATCAACGGTGGCGAAGTGACTGTGTTGGACATGGAGCGGGAAAGCGGCGAGCAGGAAAGCACCAAGGATGGCAGCGCCGCGCCCAAAAACGCGCCGCGCCCATAAAAACACCAACCACACTGTCGCCACACCACATGCCACTGTCAAGCCTCGTGCCAGAAGGTGCAACTTGGCGAATTCGTGAAGCGCCGTCGGCGATAACGCCACGCCCAACCAACCTGCTTGCGAAAGCGCCCGCAACAACGGTGTCAAGTCCAGCCAACCGTAACCTTCGGCGATAAGTCGGGCAAAGTAGACGGCGTAGAGGAAGAGGCTGCCGTAGTTGAAAAAGTGTGGGTTCATCTCGCCCGCAAAGAGGTTCATCGTCAGCGTCGGGGCAAGGACGGTGATTTCGTCGGGATGGTAAGAGTGCACCTTAGTGGCATCGGGCAAACCCCACGCAAGCCCATAGACGCGCAATGCCATCGCCAATGCCGTCAACGCCAGCAGCGCTACGGCATCCCAAAGGTGTTCCTTGCTTCGCTCGGTCACGGCAGGTGGCGACGGTGCCGCCTTCACCGCCATCTTTTTCGCCCCTTTGCCGCTTGCGGCGATTTTTCGTCTTGACCACTTGCGTGTTTTTCGGTCGTGGCTGATAGACACTCCAAAGTTTTAACGGCGCTACTGGCAAAACACGAATTCCCACGCCTCGGTCAGCAAGGTTTCGGGAACGGGGGCGTCGGTGATGGTGACTTCACCGAGGCGTTTGGGCAGAGCGAAGCGTAAGGTAGTGCCCCGCCGTTTTTTGTCTCGTCCCATCGCTGCCATCAAAGTGTCAAGAGCGACGGGAGGTGCGTCGGGCACTTGAGAAAGGTGCGTCGGTAACTCCAACTTCCTCAGGACTTCCGTCTGCCGCTCCAACACCTCTCGGTCGCACAAGCCCAACCGCCATGCAAGGTAGGCTTCCGCCGTCATGCCGATGGCGACGGCTTCACCGTGCAGCAGCGAAAAACCTGTCGCCGCTTCCAAAGCGTGACCGAAGGTGTGCCCGTAGTTGAGCACCATCCGCAAGCCCGTCTCTTCTCGCTCGTCGGCGACGACGACGGAGGCTTTAACCGAAGCAGAGCGGGCGATGATGACACGCAAAGCGATAGGGTGGCGCCGCACGATCCATTCCGCTTGTTCGTCCAAATAGGTGAACAAGGCAGGGTCGGCGATGACGCCGTATTTGACGACTTCCGCCAAGCCCGCAAGGAAAGGTCGGTCAGGCATCGTCGCTAAGGTCGTCAAGTCACAAAGGACAAGGCGAGGTTGATGGAAAGCGCCGACAAGGTTTTTCGCCTGCGGCAAGTCAATGGCTGTCTTGCCGCCGATAGCGCTGTCCACCATCGCCAGCAAAGTCGTCGGGATTTGGACGAAGGCGACACCCCGCATGTAAGTCGCCGCCACGAACCCCGCAAGGTCGCCGACGACACCACCACCGACCGCTACAATCGTCCCGTTGCGCGGGAGTGCCAAATCTGCCAACCACTGCCACAGTCGGATGGCTTGCTCTACGCTCTTGCTCCCTTCGCCTGATGGGACGGTGACAAGATGCGCTTTGCCTAACCGTTGCAATCGTTCCTGCACCTTTTCGCCCAACGGTTCGGCGACACTTTCGTCGGCGATGATGGCAAAAGGTTCGCTCAAAGGGACGGCAGCAAAAATTCGCTCCAATCGCTCCAGTAAGTTGTCACCGATGACAACAGGGTAACTGCGAGCACCCAAGTCAACGGTCACCGCATCGTCGCCATCGTCCAAAGCCCTCACCCAAGCGAAAATTTGCTCGGCAATTTGTTCGGGCGGTTTCCGTCCGCAGGAGAGGATGAACTGCGCTTGGGTGTAAAAGCGCTCCCGCTGCGCCAGCAGGGAAGCGATGCGGAAGTAGCGGTCGGAGAAGCCTTGCAAAAGCGGTCGGTCTTGCGCCGTCGCCAACCGTTCGTAAAGCACTTCAACGGGAACGCGCAGGTAAAAGTTGAGGGCATTTAAGCGCAACATCGCCAAGTTTTCAGGGACGGTCGGCATCCCGCCTCCCGTCGCAAGGACAATCCGCTGGCGCTGGATGAGTTCGCTGAGCACCTGCGTCTCCATCCGACGGAACGCCGCTTCGCCCTCTTCGGCGAAAATTTGCGGGATGGGTTTGCCGAAGCGTTGGGCGACCAGTTCGTCGGTGTCCACGAACTCGTAGCCCAGTTTTTGCGCCAACGCTTTGCCGACACTCGTCTTACCGCTTCCCATGAAGCCCCAAAGGGCGACGGGTTTCGTGACCATGAGCCTTCACCTTGGCATGCTGCCTTGCAAATCAATAGGGGAAAGGGACGGACGGGCGACACCCGCCCCAAACTCGTAAACCATCCGTCCGCCCAAGTAAGCCGTGAAGAAGACAAGCAGGCAACCTAAAAAGGCAAACGCTAACCAAAGGGTTCGCCACCGCTCCGTCTCAGGTCGTTCCAAGTAGATGCGCCCCAAAAGCAACCCGCTCCACAAGGCGGCGACGAAGTAAGCCATCTTGGAATGCAATTGCAGCAACTCCAAGCCCCGCGATTCGCGCACCGTCTGCGAGGCATACTCTTGCGCTGAGTAGCCCGTCAGGACAGCCAGCCACGCCCCGACGACCCCGACGACCAAAAGCCAAATCGCCGCCTTGCGCAACTCCTCGCGCTGGGCGAAATGCCCGATGGCTTCCAGAAGGAACGCCATCGGCAACAAAGCGATCGGAAAGTGCACGACGGCAGGATGAATGGGCACCAAGGGACATCACCTCATGTCCGTCAAGGCATCAATTTTGCTGCGAAGGCGAGTAATCGCCGATCCAGCGGAAAGCCACCTTCAAACCCTTTCGGGTTCGCCGCAAAAACTCGTAAAGCCTTCGGTCTGCCGTCCAAAAAGATGCCCTCCGCTTTTGGGCGTCGTAAAAACTGAGGCTTCCTCCCATCGCCCACCTCGCCACTTCATCATATCGCCAACCCTTCTCGTGAGCATGCAAATGCCAGTTGGGCAAAGTGAGCAAGCCAGCGACGCGGGTGAGGGCTTCTTGGGCTTGGGCAAGGGGCAAGCGCTTGGCGTGCACTGCCTTGACCAACCCACCGCTGACTTCGTAAAGCCATAGGTCTGGAACATGCACAACCACACGACCCATTGTGATGTCATCTAACAGCCACTTGGCATGCAAGCGCAAATCTGGTGGCTCGTCAATGAGAAACCAGAGCAAGGCGACGGAAGCGTTCAAGACGCACTGGTTCTCTTGCCCTTGTTGCGCCGCTTCCGTTTGGTCTTGCTGTCCCATCCGCGCATCGCCTCCCGCATCTCCAACAAGGCTTCGTAGGCGCCGCCTCCCTTGACAGCGCCATGCTCATCCCCCCACTTGGCGAACTCGTCATAAGTCATCGTTTTGGCTTTCTCCTGCGCTTCCTTGATGAGGGCGATGGAGCGTTCCACTGCCGCTTGCCATTCCTCATCGGTCCACAGTCGGTCTTCGTCCTTTTTGCGTTTTGCCATGAGGCATCCCTCCTGTGACTTTTCGGCGGAAAAGTCATTGCACTTGCCGTTGGGCGAAGGCAGCGAGGATTTCTTTAGCGATGGGAACGGCAACCTCGCCACCGTGTCCAGACTCTTCCACCATGACGCACAAGGCGATTTGGGGCGCATCAGCGGGGGCGAAAGCGATGAACCAAGCGTGGGTCTTCGCTCCTTTGCGATGCTCCGAAGAACCCGTCTTGCCAGCGACTTGGAGGGGTAAATCGCGCAATCGTCCTGCTGTCCCGCCAGGACCGTAGACAGCGGCGAGCATCCCTCGCTTGACGGCTTCCCAGACGGAAGGTGGGGCGGGGAGACGATGCAGCACCTTCGGCGTTATTCGTTCAATGACCTGCCCTTGGGCGTTGCGGCGCTCCTTAAGCAAGTGAGGGCGCATGACAACGCCGTTATTGGCGACAGCGCAAGCGACCAATGCCATTTGCAAAGGCGTGACGGCAACATAGCCTTGCCCAATTGCCATATTCGCCGTGTCGCCGCCATACCAACGCTCCCGATAACGGTGCCGTTTCCATGCGGGAGTCGGGATGACGCCAGACGATTCGCCGGGCAAATCAATCCCCGTTTTTTTGCCCAAACCCATCAAATGGGCGACTTGTGCCAGCCGCTCGGGACCGACGGCTAAGCCCAGCGTGTAAAAGTAACTGTCGCAAGATTGCCCGATAGCATGTTCCAAGTCCAAGGTCGCATGACGGCGCCAGCAGCGGAAGAAGCGCCGCCCGACGACCCGACCGCCCCCGCAAGGAATGTGCGTGCTCGGTGTCACTTTGCCGAACATCAGCGCAGTGACGGCAGTGACGATTTTGAAGGTGGAACCAGGCGGGTGCGTCGTAGCGATGGCTCGGTTTTGCAGGGGATGGGCAGGGTGGGAGATCAGCCAACGCCATCGTTCGGGCTTGATGCCCTTGCTGAACCAGTTGGGATCAAAGGAAGGCGAGGAAGCCATGACGAGGACTTCCCCCGTTTTAGGGTCTAAGACGACGACAGCACCCCGCTTGCCTTGCAGGGCGCGTTCGGCGACCGCCTGCAAATGGGCATCCAGCGTTAACACAAGGGTTTGACCGGCACGGGCGGGTTCACGACGCAACCGCTGGATAGGCGCCCCCGTTGCGTCCACTTCCATAACTTCCCGCCCGTGTTCACCTTGCAGGTAGCGGTCATAAACCCGTTCAATGCCCATCTTGCCCGTCCAGTCAAAGGGTTGCAAGTCAGGGCGGTTGGTTAATTCTTCGTCCGTGACGGCGCCGACATGCCCCAACACATGGGCTGCCAGCATCCCGCACGGATACACCCGCACGGGCTCTTCCAACACGATGATGCCTGGCAACTCGCTCATTCGCTCCCAGACACGGGTGACAGTGGCGATGTCGGCATTTGCTTTCAGGCGGACGGGCTCAAAGAGAGGGACTTTGTTGGTGCGAATTTTTGCGACGGCGCTTTCCAACTCCGAAGGGGCAATCCCCAACAAGCGGCAAATCTTTTCAGGGTCGGCACCGTCGCTGGAAAATTCGGCAGGCAGTAAAGCGATGTTGAAGGAGGGTTCGTTGCTCGCCAACACTTTTCCATTTCGGTCAAGGATGGTGCCGCGAAGGGCTTTGGTGACAATGGCACGCAAGTAGCGGCTGCGGGCTTTTTCGTCCCAATAGGCGCCTTGCCCGATTTGCAGCCACCATAGCCGCCCCCAAAAGACGGTGACCATCGCGACGATGAAAATCCATCCCCATCGCAAGCGATTAGCGGGCAGAATCGTCGGGCGCTCCTGCATCGTCCGTCCGCTCCGCTTGTAGGCATTCAGCAACCGTTTGGAGCAACCGCAGTTTCCACGCTGTCGGTAAATTGCGATCCATGACGACGAGCCATCGCCCCTTGTAGCGGGCAATTCCCCCTTTGCCACCCCAATTGCCCGTTAGCACCCAAACACCTTCCTCTGTCAAGCGCCGACGCAACTGATTGACCTGCTCTTCCAACTCTGCTGTCGTCATCTTTTTCACCTCGTCACTCCCCTGCGCATGTTCGCACGAAGGCGTCAAAAAGGCGCTGAGCGTGAGGCTCGTCCTGTTGGGCTTCGGGGTGCCATTGGACGCCGACGATGGGTTTGCCATCTGCCGCTTCAACGGCTTCCACGATGCCATCGGGTGCGTAGGCGACAGCCCGCAACCCTTTGCCCACCACCTTGACGGCTTGATGGTGGGAACTGGCGACGACGATCTCGCCTTCACCATCTAAACGCAACCATTCTGCCAGCAAGGAAGGGCGCACTACCCGCACCGTATGGGTCACAAAACTTTGTTCCCTTCGGTGCGGCAGGGCATCGGGACACTCTGACGGGATGTCCTGAATAAGCGTCCCACCAAAGGCAACATTGAGTAACTGACAACCGAGGCAAATGCCCAATATCGGTTTGCCCGACTCTGCCATTGCCCTTACCAATGCCACCTCAAATTCTGTGCGACGACGCATGGCGTCATCTGTGTCCGTGTTGGGATGAGGAGGTTCGCCATAAAAGTCAGGCGGGATGTCTCGCCCGCCACTGAGGATGATGCCATCTAACCGCTGTGCCAAGGTCATCGCCCTTTCAGGTTCGCCAGCGGGCAACAAGATGGGCAACCCACCCGCTCGCCAGACGGCTTGGACATAACGGTCATTCAACTCGTGGCTGATGCTTCCATCTTTCTCCCGCGTGGATGCCGTGATGCCGATGAGCGGTCGCATGAACGGTCACCATCGCTACACTTTGACACGCCCCATCAGGGCTTGACAACCTTACGAAGGGTGAAACTTTCTCAGTCGGATTGGCTCAAGGTGCTGTCATTGTCGCAACAGCCGCTCCGACAGGATGAGGGTCTTTTCAGCGAAGATGAAGTGGTCATCGGTTTGTGGCTATTAGCTACGACCAGAGGAGCGTTTCGGGACACTCCAAGGAGGTTGCCGTCCCTTCCGTGAAAGCGACGGAACTGGCAAAGATGGCAGCGTTAGAAGACCGTTACTGGTGGTTCGTCGGGCGGCGTTTCATCGTCGCCGCTTTGTTGCGTCATTTTGGGCAACCTGCCACCAATCCGCCGCTCATTTTGGATTTGGGCTGCGGGACGGGTGGGTCTTTGGGATTGCTGCGTCGCTTCGGTCGGGTCGTTGGGTTGGATGCCTCGCCCGATGCCCTCGCTTTCGCCGCCCGAAAACAGCCCGATGTGCCGTTGGTGCTGGGCGATGCCCAGAAACTCCCCTTCGCTTCCGACTGCTTTGACTTGGTGGCGGTGCTGGATGTCTTGGAGCATTTGCCCGATGACCGTCAGGCTTTGCGAGAAATTTGGCGGGTGCTCAAACCTAAAGGGTTCGTCCTGTTCACCGTCCCCGCTTTCATGAGCCTTTGGAGCGTCCATGACATCGCTTTGGGACATCACCGCCGCTATTTGCCATCGGAGTTGCTGGCGAAATTGCGCGAGGCAAAGTTAACCGTCCGTCATTGGAGTTTCGCCATTTGCCCGTTGTTGCCCGCCGTCTTCATCTTTCGCAAGGTGCAAAATTGGTGGATGCAGGGCAAGGAAGCGGCGACCGCCCTCATTGAATTGCCCGACCCGCTCAACCGAACTTTGATTGCCTTACTGAAACTGGAAGCGTCGGTGCTGACACGCCTTCGTTTGCCCTTCGGCGTTTCCATCGTCGGCGTCGCTCAGAAGGTGAAGTGACAGGGCATCAGGCGGATGCCAAACTTAGTGCGCCATCTGTTGAAGGGAGTGATGTCCCGTGCGCTTGAGCAAGCGTTTTCATCAACTGCGGACAACTTTGCGAGAACGGTTTATGGCAAGGCGAAAACTTATCCACCCCCGTGAGGAGGTTTCTCAGGTCGTCCATGAAATCCGTCGTTTCCTCGCTTCCAAACAGACGGAGGGATTGCGCCAGTTTTTAGAGCAATTTCATCCCGCCGACATCGCTTTGGCACTGCGCTTCTTACACGACAGCGAAAAGGAGCAAGTTTTCCGCCTGCTGGATGTGGAGTCGGCAGCGGAAGTTTTGGACGAAGCCGATGAGGCGACCGAACGCCATTTGGTGCAAACGACCGACCCAGAACGCCTCTCCGACCTCTTGGAAACTCTGCCGCCTGACGAAAGCGCCGACATCGTGGGAATGCTGGAGCCAGAACAGCGGGAGAAAGTGCTGCAACTGATGGAACCTGAGGAGGCGCAGGAAGTCCGCGATTTGCTCCGCTACCCGCCCGATACCGCTGGCGGCATCATGTCCCCCGATTTCGTCGCCGTCCAAGAAGACATGACCGTCGCCCAAGTGTTGGAGGTGCTAAGGGAGCGGGTGGATGCCGAGAGCATTTTCTATGTCTATGTCGTGGATGAGCAGGGTGTCCTCAAAGGCGTCTTGAACTTGCGGAAGTTGCTGACCTCTGCGCCCGACACTTTGGTGCGAGACATCATGACGCACGGCGTCATCTTTGTCTTTCCCGAACAAGACCAAGAGGAAGTCGCCCACCTTTTCGCCCGTTACGACCTTCTGGCAGTGCCCGTCTTAGACCACGACTATCGCCTTATCGGCGTCATCACCGTGGACGATGTGATGGATGTGCTGCAAGAGGAGTTGACAGAAGACTACTTCCGCATGGTCGGCTCCGATGCGGCGGAGTTGGAGCGCAAATCACCCCCGCAAATCGCTCGGATGCGACTGCCTTGGCTCTTGGCGACGATGGGTATTGAGTTGCTGGCAGGTGCCGTCATCCACCACTTTAACGAGACGCTGAGCAAAGCCATCCTTTTAGCCTCCTTCATGCCCATCATCAGCGCCATCAGTGGCAATGTCGGTTTGCAGGCAGCCGCTATCGTCATTCGTGGCTTGGCGACAGGGCACATCACCTTGCGCGAATGGCAACGCCCCCTGCTGCGGGAACTGATAACGGACTTTTTAATGGGATGCGCTTGCGGTGCCACCTTGGGGGCTATCGGTTGGCTCTGGTCGGGCAAATGGGAATTTGGGTTGGTCGTCGGCGTCGCCATGTTGGGAGCGATGGCAACGGCAGGGTTAATGGGAACGATTTTCCCGATGATTTCCAAACGCTTGGGCTTTGACCCCGCCGCAACGGCAGGACCCTTTGAGACCGCTTTCCAAGATGTCGTCGGGTTCGCCATCTTCCTTTGGCTCGCCACTCAACTGTTGCGTTGGCTCACTTGAAGGGGCGATGGGATGAAGCCGCAACTTTGGTATCGCATAGACCAACTCCTCATCGGGTCGTTATGCCATTGGGTCGGCAAGTTTGTGCCTACCAAATCCTTCCTGCCTGACCCAATAGAACGGGTCGTCGTCGCCAAATACCTCGGCATCGGCAGTTTGCTCTTAGCCACGCCCTTGATGCAACTAATTCGCCGCCACCATCCCAACGCCCAAATTGCTGTCGCCACCTCCCAAAGCCTTTCGGAAATGGCGCACCTTTTACCCGTGCAGAAAGTTTTCGTTTGGGACTTGAGCGACTGGGTAAGTGCCCTGCGGACTTTCCCCCGCTTCGTCGCCCAGTTGCGGTCGTGGCGCCCGCAGGTGTTTTTTGACTTGGAGTTTTTCGTCAACGCTTCAGCACTGGTGGCGTGGCTTTCGGGAGCGCCCGTTCGTGTCGGCTTCCACCATGCTCAATCGCCCCGAGGTCGCTTGCTTACCCACTACTTGCCCGTCACGCCTCGTCATGTCACCCAACTTTTTGCTGGGTTGGCTTGGTGTTTGGGCATGGACATCAGCCAGTTGCCAACCCTATGGCGACCCAATTACGACCCCCAAAAGGTCAGCGAAACAGTTCGGCAGTTACCCCGCCCCTTCGTCGTCGTCAACCCCAATGCAGGCGAGTTAGCACCGCAGCGCCGTTGGCATCCCGAAGGCTTCCACGAATTGCTCCGTCGCCTCCTCACCACTTTCCCCGACCTTCATTGCGTCCTTATCGGGACAGCAAGCGAACGCCCCGTCGTGAGGCAAGTGTTGGGCGATTTGCAAGGACACCCCCGCGTCCATGACTTGGCGGGTAAGTTGTCGCTGATTGACCTTTGCTTTCTGCTGGACAACGCTGTCGCCGTCATCACCAACGATAGCGGACCACTCCACATTGCTGTTGCGTTCGGCACCCCTTGCGTGGCGCTCTTTGGACCCGAAACGCCTGCTCACTACGGACCGATGGGCGAGCAGCATCGGGTGCTTTACAAAGCCTTGCCCTGTTCACCTTGCCTGACGCCTTTTGATGGCAAACAGTTTCCCTGTCCCTTCTCGGTGCGTTGCCTGCAGGAAATCCGCGTGGATGAGGTGGCAGAAGCGGCGAGGGAAGTGCTCGCAAAGCGGTTGACCGCTTCCGTCGCCTTATAGTGGCTTCAATTAGGGCTCCTCGTCGTCAATGATTTCGTAACGGGCACGCTTTAAGGCTTCTTGGATGTATTCCATCAGCACCTTGCATCACCTCGCAAATTGCTCAGGGTGATGGTGGCGACTGCAGGAAATTTTCCACCTCGTGGCGGGTTGGCATGGAGGGTTGAGCGCCCACTTTCGTGCACGCCAGTGCTCCTGCTGCGTTGGCGAAGCGAACGGCTTCATCCAATGGTGCCCCTTCCGCCAGCCGAACGGTAAGCGCCGCCGCAAAAGCATCGCCCGCCGCCGTCGCATCAATGGCTTGAACGGGGAAGGCAGGGAAGTGGCGGATGATTTCGGGTGTGACCAACAACGCCCCATTGGCGCCCAGCGTGATGACGACCGATTTCGCCCCTCGGTCCAGCAACGCCTTTGCTGCCCGTTCGGCACTTTCCAAATCCGTCACGGCGATGCCTGTCAACCCTTCCGCCTCCCGCTCATTGGGCACCCACACATCCACCAAACCAAACCATTCTTCGGGAACGGGTCGGGCAGGAGCTGGGTTTAAGACGACCAAGGCGCCATGTTGCGCCGCCGTCGCCAACGCATAGCCGACGGTTTCCAGCGGGATTTCCAGTTGCACCAACAAGGCATTGGCGCGAGCAAAAGCATCGGTGGCGGCATCCACATCAGATGGTCGGACGCGCCCATTCGCCCCTGCCACGACGACGATTTCGTTTTGCCCTTCTGCGTCCACGAAGATGAGGGCTACCCCTGACGGTGCTTCCGCGTCGTGGATGACGAACTCCGTGTTCACACCCGCCCCTTGCAAGTTGCGCAACAGAGTGTCACCAAACCAATCATTGCCGACGCGCCCGACAAACCAAGTTTCCGCGCCTAAGCGGGCGCAGGCGACGGCTTGATTGGCTCCTTTGCCCCCGCTTGCCATTTCAAAGCGCGTGCCCAACACCGTTTCGCCTGGGTCGGGCAATTTGGGAGCGAACGCCACCATGTCCGTGTTGGCGCTGCCGACAACGACAACCCGCACCGCCATTCCCTTTCACCTCACGACGATGATTTGTCGGAAGACTTTTCGGGCGTTTTCTCCGACGGTTTTTCGGACGGCGTTTTTTCTGGCGCTGCCTTTTCAGGCGACGGTTTCTCTGGTGCTTCCTTTTTCTCGCTCCCTTTGTCCGTCCCTGTCGGCGGCATCGGTGTCAACGGCACGGCGGTCGGTTGCTCAGGGCGCATCAGGAAAGTCACGAGCAAGCCCAGCGCCAAGTTGACATCAATTTGCCCCTTCGTTCGGATGACCATCACCCGCAGCGCCTGCGGTCGCTCTCGGGCGATGACGACGAACAAGCCATTGCGGGGCGGCTCAATCATCACCAGCGTCTCGCGGTTGCCTTTCGTGCTGCGGTTCCAAAAGACCCGCCGCCATCCTTGCGCCTCCATCAAACCTTGTTGTATCTTGACGGCATCGCTGACCGTCACGCCTCGTTGACTGATGTCGTATTCCACGAGCCAAAGGGCATCCAACGAAGAGACCATGTTTTTCAAGTCCTCGCCCGAAAGCACCTGCCCCGTCGCATGTTGCAACCCGAAGTAGGAGAGCACCTGAGCGACGACAGGCAAAAGGTCATCTTTGGTCAAGTGCAACTCGGTGACAAGGGTCGCCGTCGTCGGGACAAAGATGCCTTGTGTCGGTTTGCTGGTCGGTTGCTCGGCGGGTGTCTGGTTGGGCTGCGCCAGTGCGACGCTTACCAAAAGGAGCGGGATTGCCCAAAGGGTTTGGCGCATCGCTCTTCACCTCGTCAATGCTCTCTCGTTTGGGAACGGCTGACCGTCATGCGATATTGTGACGCCAGTTGCTCGGCGAGGGGACGCCAAGCCGAATCGGCGTAGCGAAACCAGAAACGATGAAGGGCGTGAAGTGTCCGCTCCTTTTCCCCTTGACGCCAACAAAGTTCCGCCAACCGAAGCAAGGCGTAGGGAGCGCGGTCAAAATCGCTCCGTTCGCCGAGCCACTCAAACAACGCCAATGCCTCTTCGTCCCATCGTTGCCGCTCGGCTTGCTCTGCCAATGCCAACAACAAAGATGGCGGGAGCATTTTCCATCGGGAGGAAGCGAGGAAGCGACGCAGCGGCATCAAGGCTGTCTCCGACCAAACGCCGCTCCTCAAAGCCTGCTGAAGGGCTTTTTGCGTTTTTGTCAATTCGCCCCCTTGAAGGAAGGCGGAGGCTGCCATCAGCCACGCCGTCCCTTGCTCATCATCAGGCAGTTGCGCCAATCGCTCCCACCATTGCCCCGCTTCGTCCCAACGCCCTGCCGTTTCCGCTTGTCGGGCGCGTTGACGAAAGCGCACCCGTTTTGCCCGCAAGTGTCCGCCAAAAGCGACAGCCAACAACCCCCCACATCCCCATCCCGTCCAATGCCCCCAAAGGGCTTGTTCAATGGGTTGACCGAGGAGGTGACGAACTGTGAGCACCACCTGCCAAAGAAGCCAACCGACGACAAGCCATCGTAAAGGCAAGTTGACCTCATGCGGATGCCATCGCCATCCCCGATAGAGCCGAACTTGCAAGGAAGCGTCGGGAAATCCGACCCAAACCGCTCCCATCGCCAACGCCACCAACACTGAGGCGCCGACGATGGGTGCCTCAAGGGCATCGGGCATCCTTTGCCGCGTCACCGTTGATTGAACGCTCAGCGCTAACCCTTGCGTGATGGCAGCAAACAACACCCACCGCCCACTTCCCCATAGCGATTCGGCATAACGGGCAAAAAGCCACAAGCCTATCAAATTTGCCCAAAGGTGAAGGGCATTGGCGTGCACCAGCAAAGCGGAAAGCCATGTCCACCAACGAGGATGGGCGGGCACATAGCCGAGGGCATTGAGCCACCTTTCCACCGCCTCAGGGCTTCCGACCCGATGCAAGTAGACCCACTGGGCTAAGGCGACGGCAATGAGCGCCACCATCAGCAACTCCGTGACAATTGCCCGCCGTTGAAGGGGCGGCAAAAGCCTAATAGGTCGCAGCAGCACCATCTTCATCGCACCCCGATTGCCTTCTTCCCTTCCTCCCGACGACCCAGAAGGGCAAAAGTTGCCCGCCAGCAATTATGCCAAGACAACGATGCCATAATTGCAAGCGGTGAGCGGGATGAGCCTTTTAGGACGCGATTTCCTTTCGGTCACCGATGTGACGGCGGAGGAAGTGAGGATGCTCTTTGAAGCGGCGCAGCGCTTCAAACGGCGTGCGCCTAATGAACGAGAACGGGCGTGTCTTTTGGGCAACTCCGTCGCTTTGCTCTTTGAGAAACCATCCCTTCGCACCCGTGTGACTTTTGAATTGGCCGTCGCCCAGTTGGGCGGCTATCCCGTTGTGCTCACGCAATCGGAAATCGGTCTGGGGCAACGAGAAGCCGTTAAAGATGTCGCCCGCAATTTGGACCGATGGGTCAACGCCATCGTCGCCCGCGTCTATGCCCACCAAACTTTGGAGGAATTAGCGGAGTGGGCGCAAGCGCCCGTCATCAACGCCCTGTCAGATTTGGAGCATCCCTGTCAAGCCCTCGCCGACTTGTTCACCCTTTGGGAACTTTGGGGCGAGTTGAAGGGGCGTCGGCTCACTTTCATCGGTGACGGCTTCAATATGGCGCATTCGCTGATGCTCCTTTGTGCCCTCTTGGGTGTCCATTGCACGGTCGCCACGCCCAAAGGCTATGAGCCAAAACCTACCATCATGCGCAAAGCCCAACGGCTGGCGGAGCAAACCGGCGCCCGCATCACGCTGACCAACGACCCTGTCGCTGCCGTTCGGGACGCCGAGGCAATTTACACCGATGTCTGGACGAGCATGGGGCAGGAAGCGGAAGCGGAAAAACGCCGCCGCGATTTTGCGGGCTTTCAGGTCAACACCGAATTACTTCGCCATGCGCCGCAAGGTGTTGTCGTCATGCACTGCTTGCCTGCCCATCGGGGTGAAGAGATCACCGACGAGGTTTTGGATGCACCCTTTTGCCTTGCATGGGAACAGGCGGAAAATCGCCTGCATGTGCAAAAGGCGTTATTGGCGGGTCTTGTGGGAGGGGTGCTGTCATGAATGCCGAACGACCGCCCGACACTTTGGCGCAATTCACCAAAGTCTTCGCCTACCGCCCCCACGCCATCGTCCCTTACGCCATCGGTTGGGTGGGGGTCGTAGCCATAGCCGGCTTTTTCCTTTGGGCGTTCACCCGCATGGAAGTATTGCCCTTTGCCCGCGCCTTCTTCATCCTTTCGCTCCCTGTCGCCCTCATGAGCGCCTACACCCTTTACCTTTGGGTCGTCGCCAAGACAGCGTTACTTGTCGTCACCGAGCACGGGCTTGTCTACAGCGACCGATGGGTGCGGCGGGCATTGCTTTGGTCAGAAGTTGCCCAAATCACCCGTTTCGCTATCCACAGCAAAAAGGGCAAGGGCATCGCCCTTAAGTTGGGCATCAAAGCCATAGACAACTGGCAGGAGTTGCTCAACTTGGTGCGAGAACTTAGCGACGCCCAAATTTGGGTGTGAAACGGATGATGGGTGGAGTGCTTTGGCGCCAATGGGTCGGGACGATGTTTTCCCTTTTCCTCTGCCTTTCTGTCGCGACGGCGCGCACCTTTCGGGATGAATTAGGGCGAATGGTTAAGTTGCCGCCAAAAGTCCGACGCATTGTCTCCCTCACCCCTGCGGCGACGGAAAACTTGTTTGCCCTCGGCGTCGGTCATTTAGTCGTTGGCGTTTGTTCGGCATGCGATTACCCGCCAAAAGTGCGCCGTTTGCCCCAAGTCGGCGACTTCACCAAGCCCAGCCTTGAGCGCCTCGTCGCCCTCCAGCCTGACCTCATCGTCATCAGCAGCGTCACAATCACCGCCGCCATCGCCGATGACTTGCAACGGCGCAGCCACATCCCCGTCTTCGTCTTGCGTCCTCGCACTGTCGCCGAAACGCTCAACGGGTTGCTGCGGTTGGGCGAAGTCGTGAACCGTCAGGAAACTGCCCACCGCCTTGTCGCCCAGTTGCGCCATCGCTTGGAAAGGGTTGTGCGCCAACAAAGTCGCCTCAAAAAGCGCCCGACGCTCGTCGTGGAAATCGCCCCGCCCCCCAACTTGATGGTCGCAGGACCGAACAACTACATTGACGACGCCATCCGCTATGCAGGTGGGCGCAACGCTTTCGCCGATGCCCCACAACCGTTCCCCATCGTCAGTTTGGAGGCGTTGGTGGCGAAAGACCCCGATGCTTACCTCGTGGCGACGAAGCGTCCGCCGTCCGAAGTTCTGGCAGAATTGCGGGCGCGTGCAGGTTTTGACCGACTGCGATGCCTTCGGGACGGTCATGTCTTTACCCTTGACCCTGATTTGCTTTTTCGCCCTACGCCTCGCCTCGTGGAAGGGATTGAGCGGTTGGCAAAGTGGCTGCACTCCGTCGCCTTGAAGGAATGAGTGACCTTCCCAACCGTAGGGTATGGCTTGACACCGTGCCGACCGACAAAAATCGTCATCTTGTTGGAACGGTTCTTATGCTGCGACAAAGTTTTAGCGGCGACAAAGTTTCAGGTAAGCAGGCAAGGTGGCAAGACGATGAAGCCCGATTGCGCCATCCGTTTGCGCGATGTCTGGAAAGTTTTTCGCAGTTACCATGCCCAACCCCGCACGCTGAAGGAAGCCATCTTGACCTTCGGGCGTTGGCGACCCGTGGAAGTCGCGGCGCTGCGGGGCATTTCGCTGGACATCCATTTTGGCGAACTCATTGGCATTATCGGACGCAACGGCTCAGGCAAAACGACAATGCTGGCGACGATTGCGGGAATCTACGAGCCGACGAAAGGGAGCGTGGAAACTTTCGGGCGCGTCGTCGCCTTGCTGGGCGTGACGGGCGGGTTTCATCCTGAACTGACAGCGGAAGAGAATTTGCTTTTCGTCGGGACGGTTCTGGGGTTGCCCTTGCGGGAAGTCCGTCGCCGTCTGCCCGACATCTTCGCCTTCGCTGAACTGGACGGTTTTGAGCGCGCCCCCATCCGCACCTACTCACTGGGCATGACCGTCCGTCTCGGTTTCGCCCTCGGCATCCACACCGACCCCGACATCCTGCTGGTGGACGAGCAACTGCAAAGCGCCGACGCGCCCTTCCAGCAAAAGGCGTTGTCGGCGTTGCAAGCGTTGCATCGGCAGGGCAAAGCCGTCGTGTTAGTCACCCACGAACTAACTTGGGTAGAGCAAATTGCCACTCGCGCCATCTGGCTGGATAAAGGCAGCATCGTCATGGACGGTGATCCTGCACAAGTTGTCCCCAGTTACCTGCAAGGGATGCCCGTGTGAGGAGAAGGGAACGATAGGAGCAAGTTTGTCCGTCCAAACTTCGGCGACCCAAAAAGGAGGCGACGGAGGATGACGGTGCGATGGCTTTGGCTCACTCTGACGGGCATTTGGGGCACAGCCGCATTGACAAGCCTTGCGTTGCAAGGGATGGGAAGGCAAATGAATGCTGCGTCTGTCTACTTGCCATCGCCGCTGGACACGCAAGTTTTCGGGCAAACCCGTTGGCTCACTCATGCGCCCGTCGCCCTGAAAGTCGTGACCATAGACCGACAAAAGCAACGCCCTGTTAAGGCGCAAGTGAAAGTCTGCCTCGGAACGCAAACGATTTTTGATGGCAAGACAAATGACGAAGGCGTTGCCGATATCCAGTTTCGCGCCCCATCGCAAGTGGGCGCTTACCCTTTGACCATCCTTGTCAAGTCGCCCATCGGCGACGACCGAATAGAGCAAACGGTTACGGTGGAAGAGGCAGCACAAATTTTGCTGACGACCGACAAGCCCATTTACCAACCGAACCAAACCATTCACATCCGCGCCTTGTGCCTTCGCAAACCCGATTTGAGACCCGCCGCCAATTTGCCCTGCACCTTTGAAGTCCGCGACCCGAAAGGCAACCTCGTTTTCCGCGCCACCGAGCGCACCTCTAAATTCGGCATCGCCGCCACTGAATTCCCCATCGCCGACGAAGTGACACTGGGCGAGTATCGCATCATCGCAACTTTGAGCGGGGCGCGGGACGAGGGACGCGGGACGGGACAAATTGGGACGCAGGGCGAGGGACGAAGGACGGGGCAGAATTTGGGAGAAAACTCGCAAACGGGTGGAGGGATGGAAAATGACGCAAAGTCAGCGGGACAGGGTGGAAGGGTTGGAAGTGCTGGACAAAATCATCGCCAAGTTTTCCCGCATGATTCAAACGCTGAAAGCCCGCAATCGTTGAGGTTCATCGCCGTTAATGACCCGTCCCGCGCCCTGCGTCCCTCGTCCCGTCCGTTGGCAGTGGCGGAGAAGACAGTTCGTTTGGAACGCTATGTGTTGCCGAAGTTCAAAGTCACTGTGGAAACGGAAAAGCGGTTTTACCTGCCTGCCGAGACGCTCCGAGGGACGGTCAGCGCCGCTTACTTCTTCGGCAAACCCCTCGCTAACGGCGAAGTTATCGTGCGATTGAGCACCTTCGCCGCTGGCTGGCACGATATCGCTGAACTGAAAGGGACGCTGGACGAAAAGGGCGTTTGGCAGTTTGAAACGAAGTTGCCCGAAAAGTTTGTCGGGTTGCCGCTGGAAGGCGGCAACGCACTTTTGCGCCTTGAAGCGACTGTCACCGACAAAGCCGAACACAGCGAACGAACCAGCATCACTTTGCCCGTCAGCAGCGAACCCATCAAAATCGCCGTCGTGCCCGAAAGCGTCACGCTCAAACCCAACCTACCGATGCGCCTGTTCGTCGTGACAACTTACCCCGATGGGACGCCAGCAAAATGCAAGTTCAAAGTCACGGGACGCGGGACGGGAGACGAGGGACGGGTTTGGACGGCGAGCGGGGAGACGGATGCGATGGGCATCGGAGAAGTGACAGTCAACTTGAAAGCGACGGCGATGCCGAAAGGCGGAAAGCGAGCAATCGGGTTTGGTGCGCCAAAACCTTTTGTGCGTCGCCGCCCCATCGGCATCGCCCCCGAATTCGCCCCGACTGACGAGCCAAGTTTGCCTATCACCGTGACAGTGACGGCGACCGACGAAAAAGGCAACCGAGCAGAAGTTCAACGACCATTGGCGCTTTCGGCGTCGGAGGAAGCCGTTTTGTTGCGCGTTGACAAAGCCATCGCCAAAGTCGGCGACACTTTACGCCTTGACATCCTCACTGCGTCCCCCGTCCCTCGCCCCTCGTCCCCCATCTTCCTTGACGCCATTGTCAACCGCCAAACGGTCTTGACGAAAACTGTTGACCCGCATAACGGTCGCGGCTCGCTCACTTTGCCACTGACGCCCGAACTTGCTGGCACGCTCGTTTTGCACGCCTACCGCATCACCGCTGGCGGCGACATCGTTCGGGACACGAAAGTCGTTTTTGTTGAACCCGCTAACGAATTGCGCATCAAAGTCGCCAGCGATAAGGAAACTTACCGACCCGGCGAAACGGCGCAAATTCGGTTTACGGTCACCGACCGAGATAGCAAACCCAAAGTTGCAGCGTTGGGCGTCACCGTCGTTGATGAAAGCGTTTTCGCCCTCGCCGAGATGCAACCGGGCTTAGAGCGACTTTACTTTGCCCTTGAGCAAGAGTTGCTCACGCCCCGCTACGAAGTTCACGGTTGGGAACTGCGACCAGTTTTGTTGAGGCGGGACGAGGGACGCGGGACGAGGGACGAGTCAAGGGTGCAGAGGATTGCGCAAATTTTGTTGGCAGCGGCGACGCCACCCTCTTTGCATACTTTGCGCGTGAGCACTTACGAGCAAAAGGCTCAAAAGGTGCAAGAACGCTGGAAGGAATTTGTGCAAAACGCTGCGGTCAAAATCCGAAAAGCCCTTGAGGCTTACAGGCACGCCAAAGGCACTTACCCGCAACCCGAAGAAGCCCTTCGGGAACTGGTGGCGGCGAGGTTGCTGACGGGACAAGACATCCGCGACCCGTTGGGTAACCCGCTGCGGTTGCAAGCGTTGGAAAATTTCCGCTACGGCTTCCGCCTTGAATGTGCAGGCTTGGACGGCAAGTTTGACACCGACGACGACATCATTGCCCTGGCGACAGGCGAAGGTCGCCAACGCGAAATCCGCATCGTTGCCAAAAACGAACTGATTTTTACCGATGGCATTGTTCTGAGGCAGGGCATGCGAATGCCTGCTGCCGCAGTGCTCGCAGAAGCCGCTCCAGCACTCGCCCCCCGTCCTGCGTCCCCCGTCCCTGAGGAAGTTCGTGTCCGCCAATTCTTCCCCGAAACGCTTTTTGTCAACCCGCAAATCGTCACCAACGAACGAGGCGAGGCGGAGTTGAAACTTTCGCTCGCCGACAGCATCACGACTTGGCGCTTGACCGTTTTGGGCAACTCGGCAAATGGACGACTCGGCTCAACGACTTTGCCCATCCGAGTGTTCCAAGACTTCTTCGTGGACATTAACTTGCCCGTCGCTTTCACGCAAGGCGATGAAGTTGCCGTCCCCGTCGCTGTCTACAACTACCTTGCGAGAGCCCAATCGGTGCGGTTGCGTTTGGAAGCCGACGGCTTTGAAGTTTTGAGCGAACGAGAAAGACACATCACGCTCCAACCCAACGAAGTCACCTCCGTCCGCTTCCGATTGAAAGCAACGAAACTCGGAACGCACTCAATCACCGTTTACGCCTACGGCGATGCGATGAGTGATGCCATCAAACGCACCGTCACTGTGCTGCCCGATGGCAAAGAAGTTTGGCAGACAATTAGCGACCAACTAACGGGGCGCTGGGTGAGGGACGAGGGACGCGAAAAGGAGCGAGGGGAACGGGACATGGGACATGGGAAACGAACGGTGTCGGTGAAAATTCCGAGGGAGGCGATGGATGGAGCGAGCAACTTGTTTGTCAAGGTCTATGCGGGAGCGTTCACGCAAGTGCTTGACGGGTTGGAGAACCTGCTGCGGATGCCTTTCGGCTGCTTTGAGCAAACCTCCAGCATCACCTATCCCAATGTGCTGGTGCTGCAGTATCTCAAACGAACGGGCAAGGCACAACCCGAGACGGAAATGAAGGCTCGTCACTTCATCACGATTGGCTACCAACGATTGCTCACCTTTGAGGTGCAAGGTGGTGGCTTCAGTTGGTTTGGCGACCCGCCTGCCCACAAGGTGTTGACGGCTTACGGCTTGTTGGAATTTACCGACATGAGCCAAGTCCACGATGTTGACCCGAACTTGATTGCCCGCACCATCAACTGGCTCATCAGCAAACAAAATCCCGATGGCTCTTGGACGCCCGACCAGTTCGGCATCCACGAGGGCGCAACGACGCGGCAAACCGATACCTTGCGAACAACCGCCTACATCGCTTGGGCAATCGGTGAAGCGGGGCAGGGGACAGGGGACAGGGGACAAGCGGCGATGGTTTTGAAGAAGGCAATCGGATACTTGAGCGAGCATGCTCATGAAGCCGACGACGCTTACGCCCTCGCTTTGATGCTTAACGCCTGCCTAAGTGCAACGGACTGGGACAAGGGACGGGGGACGAGGGACGGGGAAACAAAAGTTGGCGCGTCCCGTGTTTTGATTGACCCAATTGCCCGCCGACTTGCGAGCATGGCGAAAGAGAGCGAAGAAATCGCTTACTGGGAAAGCAAAGAGCCGACGCCTTTCTTTGGGCGCGGGCGAAGTGGCGATTTGGAGACGACAGCATTGGCGACCTACGCCCTCATCCGTCACGGCGGTTACCCGATGCTCGTCAACAAAGCGCTCACTTACTTAGTGCGCAACAAAGATGAGTTCGGAACTTGGCAGACGACGCAAGCGACGATTTGGTCGCTAAAAGCCTTCATCGCAGCGATGGAGAAGGGTGTAAGCGAAATCAACGGCACGCTTGTCGTGCGCGTGAACGGCGAGAAAGTTGCCGAATGGCGCATCACGCCCGAAAACGCCGACATCGTTCGGATGGCGGATGCCTCAAAGTTTGCCCGCAAAGGCAACAACGAAGTTGTGCTTGAATTTGACGGAGCGGGTTCGCTGCTCTATCAAATCAGCACCCGCTTCTACCTGCCTTGGGAACTCACCCCACCTGCTCCTGAAGAGCCGTTGCAAGTTAAAGTCAGTTACGACCGAACCGAACTTCAAACGAACGAAACCGTGACTTGTCAAGTTCGGGTGACGAACCGACGACCGATGGCGGCGCAAATGGTCATCGTGGACATTGGCATCCCGCCGGGCTTTGAGGTGCTGACGGATGACTTGACAACTTTGGTGGAGCGGAAAGTGCTGCAAAAGTTTGACCTGACACCTCGCCAAATCATCTGCTACCTTGAGCGGATTGGTGGCGGTGCGACTTTGGAATGGCAGTTCCGCTTGCGGGCAAAAATGCCCGTGAAAGCAAAAACGGGTCGGACGACGGCTTACGAATACTACGCACCGCAGGAACGCAGCATCGCCAAACCAATCATTTTGACAGCACGATGACATAAGGACGGGAAAAGTCAAGGCGCAAGGAGGGGATAGCCATGCGCCTGTTTGCCCTTGCTGCGCTGTTGGTTTTGTCCTCAACTTTTGTGATGGCGCAAGTTCCGAAGGAGAAAGGCATCTCTCTGCCCATCATCCGCGCCATCGTCTTCAAAGACGGATTTGCCTACACCTTCCGCGAGGGTTCCGCCACGCCCCAAAACAGCGAGGTGCTTTTGAGCGTCGTCCCGCAAGCGCGGGAGGGCATCCTCTACGCTTACTTACCCGATGGCAAAGGGACGGTGAAGCGATTGGAGTTGCGACAGGTTATCGTCGGCGAACGAAAGGAACGGACGGAACGGATGTTCAACGACCTTTACGAGTTGCTCCGCCAAAACGAAGGTAAAAAAGTCCGCATCATCCCAAAGGACGGAGAGAGGTTAGAAGGCATCCTGCGCGTCGTCACACCCTTGCACGAAGACCCATCCACCCCCCGTGACCCGCAAAAGTCACCGACCCGCATCGCCTACATCGCTTTGGAAGGAGAGACGACAGCGTTGGTGCGCACCGACCAAATTGAGCGACTGCAATTCCTTGAACCAACCATCCTGAAGGAAGTGAAGGAAACATCCATGCCCTTAATGATGCAGAGGTTGGCGGTGCTCTTGGACGGAGTAGAGGACGGAAAACCTATTCGCTTAGGCATTGCGGCATTAGAGGCAGGACTACGATGGGATGCGACCTACCGAGTCGTCATCAACGAACGCCCTGCTAAAACAGCACGGCTGGAATTAGTGGCGACCATTGAGAACCAGTTAGCACCGCTGAAAGAGACGACCCTTTTGCTCGCCATCGGTGTCCCCAACTTCCCTTACCGCTTCCAGTTGGCGAGTTTGATTGCGCCACCAGCCTTTGCCTTCCGGCGAGAGGCTTCCGTCCCTGAAATGGGATTTTGGGGAACATCACCTCAATTGCGTGGACCTACTGCAATGCCAGGCACCGGCTTTCAAGCGAGTCCACGCCTCCCTGCCGAAGAGGAATTGCCATCGTTGGAAGCGGCACAACTTGTCTTCTACGAGACGCCTCCTTTGGATTTGAAAGTCAGTGAGCGTGCCAGTTTGGTTTTGTTCTCCCAAACGCTTCCTTGCCGCGAGGTATTTGAGTGGACGATTGACGAAACTCCCATCCCGCCACCAAGACCCGTAGGTAGTGAGGGAAGGATGCCTGTCCGACCACTGGCAACAGGCTTTTGGTATGCCTTGGCGCTCCGCAACACTTTGAAAGTGCCCTTAACGACAGGCATAGCGACAGCATATCAAGAGTGGCGCCCCATCGGACAAGGGTTGCTGACCTTCACTGCTGTCGGCGAGGAAGCCATCCTTCGGTTGAGCCCTGCGACAGAGGTCGTCGGCGAACACGAAGAACAAGAAGTGACCCGCACCCCCGTGATGGAAAAGCGGCGCACCGACAAGGGTGAGGAAACAGTGCAAATCGGTTGGACGGTCACGATAGAAGGGACAGTCAAAATCCGAAACACCCGCCAAGAACCCGTCACTGTCGTCGTTCGGCGGACGGTGACAGGGGAAGTGTTGACAGTCAGCGACAAGGGCGAAGTCAAAATCACACCGCCCTTGCGAGCTGCCGACCGCAACCCAACGAGCCAAATCCGCTGGCAACTGACCCTGCCACCGGGAGCAAAAACCCTCACCTATCGCTACCGCAAGTTCGTGGCAGTGAAGGAACAGGTTCAGGGATAGTTTCGCCTCAGCACTCGTATTCCCAAATCAACGAATTGACCACCAACGGTTTGCCTGCAATGGACGGCAATGGTGTTTTCGCCCTCACGGAACAAAGCAGTCTGTTCGGGAGTTAGGCGGACTGTCTTGTAGCGGGTCAGGTAGCCACTTTCGCGCCAGAGTAACTTGCCGTTGACATAAATTTCGCAATCTTCGTCGTGATGGACTTCAAGCCAAACGATGTCATCAGGCGAGAGTTTGGGCGATGTGATTTTCGTTCGCAGCCAAATGTCGTTTGTCGCCCACCTTGTTCCGATGATGGCGCCAGGCGTTCCTTCCGTGCCAAATCCCGACCTGCCCACTTTCCAACCGCTGTCGTCAAACTCAGGTTGCATCCAATTTTCTGGCGGTCGTTCAGTCGTGTATCGCCACTCATGACCACCATGCTGCGCCGACGGCAACACGACCTGCAATCGTTCACGAAAAGTATCAACGGCGACGCTCTCGTGGGATGACCAACCGACAGAGAACGAGAGCGGTTCGGCAAACTTCAACAGCACCGTTGGTTCAACGGGATAGCAACCCATCGTCTCACCGTAAATCGCCATCCCGCCACGATGGACAGCGTTCCAAGGAACTGTGAACCTGATGGCTAACTGCCCCGTTTCTCGCCACCTGTTAACAATCGCGACACCCTCAGGCGAGTTCAGGTTGATTTCCGTCCGCATCAAGTAGCCGTAAGAGCCCCGTTCAATCCCACGCCAATGGGAGAGGACGCCCCGTGCATCGGCAGGGTCGTCGGGCAAGTTCCAAGTTGCGACTTTCACGCCGTTGATGGCAACCTCAACGGTTGTCGGAAACTTTTTGCCATCCGTTTGCGGGTAGTCCTGCGGGTTAACTCGCTCCGCCCAATCCACCTTCTCACGCCCCGCTTTGGCGGCAACTTCGCAAATCAGCGTCAACGATTGCACCTTGTCCAGCAAAACATCGTTGGGCAACTTCAGCCGATACTCAACGAAACCGTGACCACGACCATAGTGCTTTCCGTCAACAGGCACATCGGGCATGGATTGCTCGCTGAACTGGCTTTCCGACCAATCGTTGGGCGAAAAGCGCAGCGCCAGCGTCGTTGCGTCCAAGACTTCGGCGCGCGGCAATCCTTTCTCGCTGCGAACCCACCATTGGGTGTAGTTGATGTGCACTCGCTTGCCTTTTGCATCTTCAAGCCAAGCGACGAGAGTGACGAGCGAAGGTTCGTTTGGCAACGCAAAGGAAATTTCGCCCAACGGGGTCAGTTTGTATGCGGGAGTTTTAGGGCACCTGCGGGATTGAATTTTACCTTCTCGCATGTTTCCAAACCTGTCAATCCACCGCACTTGCCACTTGAGCGTCAACCCGCTTTCGTGCTTGCCGCTCATGTGGCTGAACAAAACGGGAACTTTCACCCGCTCACTCGGCTTTGCGTGTTTGATTGCTGGCACATCCAGAACGAGAAAATCTTCGGCGAAGACATCGCACACGGTCATGCCTGGCGCCCAAAAGTCGTAGCCGAATTCTTTAGGCGACCTATCGTAGTTGTAAACGCCGTTGTGCTCCCATTCAATGTCGGTCAATTCGGTGTAAGTGTAACCGACGAGTTTTTCGCAAGAACGCATGGCGTTGACGACGAACAAGTTGCCCCAACTCCAATCACTGTCGCCGTCGCCAGCACCGACATATCCGAACTCGTTGTTGACAAAAGGTTCGCCCCGCTGTTTGTAGCCTGCAATGTAGTTCCAATCGTTATCGGGCTTAACGCGCTCGTCGTTGATGCGACGATAGTGCAGTCTGAACCCATCAACATCGCGCCCATACCAGTGGAAGGAGTTGAGGTCGGTGACGAGGTGAGCCCAACCAGTGTTGTCTTGCACAAGCCGTGTCGGGTCAAGTCGGCGAACCAATTCCACCATTTTCAGAACCCAATCAATGCGATGTTCCTTTGGGGCAGTTTGCAAGTTGCCGATGCCCCATTCCTCATTGAACACTGTCCAGCAATAGATGCTGGAGTGATTGAAATCGCGCTCTATTAGGTCACGCACCGTTTGCTCAAAGGCTTTGCAGGCGCGTTCGGCGTTTTCGGGCGTGTAGGGCGCATCGCGGCGGGTGATAAGCCAAGTGTTGGGGACATCTTGCTGGATGAGGATGCCCAACTTGTCTGCCCAGTAGAGGCGACGAGGTTCGTCGGCTTTGATGTGAATGCGGAGCATGTTGAAACCAGCCGCCTTCGCCAATTCAATATCACGACGCAGAAATTCATCACTCGGTGCCGTGTAAATTCCGTCGGGGTTAAAAGATTGGTCAAGGGCGCCGCGAATGTAGATTGGCTTTCCATTGAGCAACACGAAAGAATGCCCCATGCCCCGTGTCCCTTGTCCCGTGCCCCATGCTATTGTCCTGATGCCAAAATAGGTGCGAACGAAGTCGTGAACCCTTTCCGTTGCGCTGCGCCCCGAACGGACAACGATTTCAGCGTCGTAAAGGTAGGGCGTTTCAGGCGTCCAGAATTTCGGGTCGGGCACTTTGACAGTCAGTGTCACTGCCTCTTGTTTTGGCATCGCTCTCGCTTGCACCCTCCAAAACTTCCGATCGAGCGAGTGCACTTCTACGATAACCGGTTCTCTCCAGCCCTCAGCCCCTGATTCCCAATCCAACTGCACCTCAAATCGCATCTCGCCCGTCGGCACATGGCGCTTATCAGCGATGGGGATAATGCGGAACTTTTTGACGCAAACTTGTCCTGTCGCTTCCAGCCAAACGGTTTGCCAAATGCCACTGGTGGGTGTATACCAGCCGACTTGCTTACCCGTCGGCAAAATTGGGTCAGTGGGATCAGTGGCGCGGACAACAAGCAAGTTAGGCACATCAAAACGCACCTTGTCGGTGATATCAAAACGAAACTCGCTATAACCACCTTCGTGCTCGCCGATTCTTTCGCCGTTAAGCCAAACCATTGCATGCCAATCCACAGCCCCAAAGCAAATCCAAATTCGCTTACCTTTCCAATCCTTCGGGACGGTAAAAGTTCGGCGATACCAAGCGACACCTCTGTAATCCTTGCGCTCAACGCCGCTCAGTTTACTCTCCCACGGGAATGGGACAACGATGTGCAAAGGAAACGGTTGAGTGTTAGGGGCGAACCAACCCTCTTTGATGCCGACATCGTTTGGGTCAAAAGCGAACTCCCAAACGCCGTTGAGGTTGAGCCAACGGGTTCGTTCAAAGTCGGGTCGTGGGTGCTCGGGCTTTGGGACAAACTCAGCACTTGTTATGCTCGCTACCCCAGCCATAGCGCTCATCACTGCTGCCACGCAAATCCACCTCCGCAGCATTGCCCTAAATCACCTCATCCGTCAGGCTTCATCTTTTCGCCTTCAAAATGATGCCAAATCGGAAGATATTGTCAAGTCTTTCGCAGTGTGTTCAAGAAGCCTTTCTGAGCGGCTTCTCCACCAGTAAAATCAGCCTCTGGGAGAGCGAGGCTCCTTCCGAGCCGAAATGATCGGCAGGTCGGATAAATTGGGCTCACCAGTTGTTAAGGTTTTGTTTTCACCCCCAATTTGTTAGACCTTGACTTCCTACCGCCCTCTTGCCATAATCATTTGCACAACAATGCCACGGGAAGGAAGGGCGGTGATGTTAATGGCGTTTCCCTGACTGGTGGGATGAAGCACAAAAACAGTTACGGCGCTACCTTGCCGACCCCCAAGACATCGCCGATGCTTTACAAGAAATTTGGCTAAAGTGCCATCGCTATCAGCAGCAGCATAAAAAGCCCCTACCGAAATCATGGCTAAAAAGGGTCATTGACAGCGTGGTCAAAGACTTGCTCTGCGAACGCTCCGACACCCCTACCCCTTTCTCCCAGTTGATGGAGGGAGAAAGCCCAATCAACTGGGAAGAGTTGTTGGAGGCGGAGGAGTGGACGAACCTGTGGCGTCGGCGGGAAGTTCAGGAGGTGTTGGAGAGTCTCTCGCCGACCTATCGGAAGGTTTTGGTTTGGTGCTTGATGGAAGGGCTTTCGCACAGGGAGGTCGCCAAGCGGTTGGGTTGCAAGGAGGGAAGCGTCAAAGTGCTCTTGAGCAAGGCAAAGAAAGCCTTCCGCAAGGTTTGGCGGGCAGGTTAACCCTTTGCCTCTTTTGAGGGTCTTTATAAATGGAGAAAGAGGGATGGGGGAGAAATGGAAGGGGAGGGCGATAGTTGTTGCCCTTATCGGTTTGGTTGTTGCAAACGCGTGGATGATCGGGCGGGAGATAGGGCTATTTTGGGCACTTCGTCCTCCATCGTGGGCGGAGGTGATGGCAGAGGAGTTGTGGCGGGAACGGCTCAAGGGCGATCCTTCTTTAGGTGCCCAAGTGCCGCCTTTAAAAGCCTTCAAGGGGAGGCGGATAGTGATCGTGACGGAACGATGCACCGATTGCATCGCTGGGATATTGAAGCAATGGGCAGAAATCGTTGAGGGAACAGGGTTACCCAAGTTGGTGCTAATAACAGGCGATCCAAAAGAGCAAGCCCTGCAAGTCTTAAAGCGCTGGCAAATAGAAGCAGATACCGTGACTGACTCTAAAAGGGAAATTGGTCAAAAGTTACGTGCCTTTTTCACACCGAGACTATATGTCTTTGAAGGAGGTCGCTTGATCTGGAAGCAAGACAAAATTAGGGTAAATCCCGACGAAGTGATCAAAGAGGTGATAGGGCAATGAAAGGGCAAAAGGCAAAAGGAATGAGTTTAATGAGTTTAGTAGAATTACTCGTTGTTATCGGTATCGTTTTAGCCTTAATTGTCTTGATATTAAGCGCAGTGCGAATAGGAAGAGAAATAGCGATGAAAACGCAATGTGCGAATAATTTACGGCAGCTTTATTTAGCAGCAAAATTGTATGAACAAACTTTTGGTGAACCTCCTTTAAATACCTGGAAGCATTTTCTTGATTGGCAGCCTTCTTATCGCGCGCTCCTCATTTGCCCTAAAGACCCCTTTAAAGGACTCGCTGCGGGAGGGCTATCATATTGTCATCCCCCGATTCCCCATTCCTATATGCCATCATACTGGATTGCATATAAGCTGCTAAAAGGCAAAATTAAAATATTAGCTTCTCCAGAAATGATTAAAGAAACGATAGCAATGGCGCGAGAAGAGTTGATAAACGGAAACTATTTTATTTGTTGGTATCATGAGATGGCGATATCAATTGATGGCAAAATTAGACGATGGACGCCTCGAAGGAGGGATTAAACATGGAGAAGCTGAGAAGGCTCATTGTTGTATGGGCAACCGTTTCATTGTTGTCTTTTGTCATTAACGGTCTGGGACAATTTCTGAGCCCTCCGGTGCCTTACACCGATGATGCCTGCTTAGCGACTTGTGGTCATTGCATCAATAGGTACCCCATAAAGGTGGAACGGTAGAATTGTTGTAGGTGGGATCAAGGTTGTTGGGCTAATCCCTGGGAACCAGATTATCAAGTATCAACATGCGACCGCCCTGTGGTTTTCTGTGAGGTTGTTGATGCTGGTGGCAGCAACTTTTATGGATATTACTGTTGCGATCCAGCCTATAACTGCTCCGAAATAGATGGCGCTCCTTGCTGTGAACCTTACCATACTCATCCTTGTCCACAACGATTGCGGAGGGATGAAAGGGTTGAGAAAGCAAGATTAAACAATGAATGCCTCTGAGACTTGAGGGAAGGAGGGATTAAACATGGGGGGTAAGAAACTGATGCTCAGAAAAGGGTTAACTTTATTGGAACTTATTATCACCGTCGGTATCGTTCTGGCATTGGCCAGTTTAATAATTGGCTTAGTGCGAATAGGTCTTAACGTTGCAAGAAGAACCCAATGTGCTAACAATCTCCGCCAAATCTATTTAGCGACTAAATTATATGAAGAGCAATTCGGCTCTCCTCCCTTCTTCCCTAAACACTTCGTTACATGGAAACCTGAATTCGCTCCTATGCTCATTTGCCCATCTGACCCATACCAAGGGCGTTTATTTGAGGGGTCATATGCTCCTGAAACTTTCGTCCCTTACTCTTATTTTCTTAACTACTGGAGTTTTTATCATATCGTTCACTTACCTCGCGAAAACATTCATGGACCTAAGGAATTGACAGACCAGATGCTAAAAAGATGGCGGCATGAACTTATAGCCTCAGATGGCCATTGGTTTGTTTGCCCCTTCCATGAGTTGGCTGTATTCCCAGACGGGAAGATAGGTCAGGCAAGACGATATACGAAGCATGACTTTGAAAGGCCCGAAAATCAATTTTAAAAAGAAAGGAGGCGGTCCCTTATGCTGTCCAAGGGAGAGCAAAAGTTGTTGGCTTGGTATGCGGTCATCACAATGACATCCCTTCTGGTCAATGCTTTCACCCAAGGGCCGATGCCTAACTGTTATGATTATACCGACGACCCATGCACGACGACATGTATCGGTTGCACTTATTTAGTCGGAACCGATACCTTTAAGGAAAGGTGCTGCTGCCGACCAGATTGGGGTTGTTGGGCTCATCCCCTCACCTATGATTCTCAAGTTTCTCGCTGTACCCGCAGGGTAGCTTACTGCGTCGTTCAAATTCCTGGGACTGACCCACCACAATATCACTCATATCCGTGTTGTGTAGAGCCGAGGGACAACGAGGCAACTGGATTTTGCTATGAGGTTGACGGAGCACCTTGTTGTAGTCCAGGTCTTTCCACTGGTCAATGCCCTTGACTCCCGTTGAGGACATGCACCTTTGCAAATCATCAGGGGGGATGAAAGGGATGAGGAAGCAAGGGTTGACCCTAACAGAGTTGCTTATCGTGTTAGTGCTTATGGCAGTCTTAGGGGCGTTGCTCTATCCTGTTTTGATGAACGCTCGCGAGACAGCAAGGCAATCGGTTTGTCTGTCTAACCTCAAGCAGATTGGGATAGGTCTGGGCTTATATTTGCAAGATTGGGGAACAGGTAAGTGTGAAATCGCCAATTTCGGTTTACCCCCTTCACTGTTCCACCTTTTCCCCCATTATGTTTCGTCCAAGGAAGTTTTTCGCTGCCCTAACGATCCCTGCTTCCTTTGCCGACGCAGAGGCAGTATCGTTTCCTACGGATATCAAGTGTGGGTCGGTGATGGAGTGCCTCCCAACCTTCCTCCCTCCCTTCACCTTCGCCCTCGCTATTTTTGCGCGGAAGTGGCGAAGCGCCCGAACGGTTTAAACGATTGGCCGATCGTTTACGACCTTCCTTATCATCACAATTCTCCCGAACAAGTCGCCTATGGACCTGTTCTTTGGCTTATCCTGCGCGGCGATGGACGGGTGGAGAAAAAAGTGACAGGAGGCGGTTGGAAGGAGAGTTTGGAACTTTAATGTTCGGCTCACTATCCTATCCGTTGCACCGAGAAATAAGTGAGTGCGAGGGGAGGGAGCAAGAGGCAACAACTAAGCCAGGGGGGAGTTATCATGCGCCGAAGCATCACAGTCGTGTTGATGATTGCGGCGTTCATGAGCGGGATGGGGTTACGAAGTTGGTGGGAGTCAGTAGCCCACGCGACGGCTTGCGTCACTCCTGACTGGTGCGAAGATTATAACACCTGCACGGTGCCAGGTTGTCAAGCCCTCTACACGACCCATGGGTGCATCGCTGACCATTGTGCGGTGTGTTGTGATTGGACAAGCACCCGATTTGACTGCAACGGTGACTTTATCCTTGATTGCGTTGATGTGCACTTTACCGGTCCTGCTTGCGGGAATGTAGAGTGCATTTAACTTCGCAACGACGAATATCCGATATGCCACACCATTTCTTGCCCATGAAAGGTGCATCGCAAGTAAGAGACCATGGACTATAGCCGAACCTGAACCGACGCCTATGGGGAGTGAGGTAGGAGTGAAAAAAGTCAGCCTCGCATCCCAGAAGCCGATAATATGGTTCGTCCTTCTTTGTGGTTGTTTACTTGTTGCCCTTTACCTTTGGCGATGGTATGGTCCGACACCCTATAGAACTCTTCGGTTATTCATCAAGGCTTTGAGAGATCATAACGCTGAAGCGATTTGGGTATTATGTGGGGGTGAATCCCTTCAGGACTTGCTGCGGGACAACAAAATAGAGTGGAATGCTTTTCGACTTCCCCCCAAAGAAAGGTTTTCTCAATTTTTGGACAAATTCGTTTTTTCTCAAATCTCTCAAGGAGCAATCATTTCGTGGAAATTAAACCCAATCCTGGCAGGTCGTTTCCTTTGGTTTCGGCGCCACTCTTCAATCTTGTTTTACTTCACCATTAAAGGACCTAACGACTTTCAAATGCCTGTCGTGATCCAGAAGGTTTTCGGTCGGTGGGTGGTAAAGCCGCGGACGACTTTTGGTAGTTACCTTGAGGGTTACTTTCGGCGGCAGTATAAAATGCCGATGGAACAATCTTTTTTGATGGCAGGTTACACTTGGGCACAATATGGTGGTGCATGGAAACCCGGAGAACCAATTGGTGCTCTCAAGGAATGAGATGACAGGGACAAGTTAGCAAGTTTGTATCCATCTTAGGTGGAGGGGGCAGGGATAGCGAAAGGCTTGGGTTTAGCGATGAGACGGGAGAGGGGGAAGTTGGTTTGGGCTAAGAGGTAAACAATCAACGGTGTCTGTAAAGGCTGTTCGGAAAGTTTTGTCAAATTCTTAGGAGTGAGAGCAACCGAGGGGGCGATGCTCCTGCCGAGCCTAAATCGTCGGCAGATCGGAAGTTGGGCAACTTGGCAGGTCGGGCAAAATTAGGCACGGGATTTCTGAGCACCTCCTTCGGCTGTTGACTTTTTTTTCGGGCGTGTCATGAATAGGGGCAGCAAGCCGTAAAGGCGGGTGAGGGGCGATGACGACAGGAAGGCAGCCAAATTGTCAGGGGAAAGCCGACAAAGTAGGGTTGGTGGTGCTTCTCATCGCTTGTCTTTGGGCTTTCTCATCCCCCTCTGTTGCTCAACTTCGTCGGCAATCTTGCCTTTTGGTTAGTCCTGAAAGTTACCCTTTGAGGTGGGGAGAGACAGAACCGCCTGACGCTGACAAGGTGGCGATGCCTCCCGGTTTGGACACAAGCAGAGCCATACCGACCTTTTCGGGTTGTTACAAGGTTGGGACGGGCGGTTTTTCTCTGGCATACAAGGTGGAAGACAATGTGCCGTTTGGGACTTTGGCGGTTGTCATTTGGGATGAGGGGACACGCTTTGGCAGCGGACTTACAACTTTGTGCCGAGGCGAGGGCAAGTTAATTTGGAAGGTTTAGTAACGCTCCAACCAAAAGAGATGCTTTTTGACCTACAAACCGGACCCGCTGGAGAAAAACAACCTTGGTGGCGACCTGAAATATGCCGATGCGCTCAAAGCATTGCGGTAGACATTGCAGCGAGGGATAGAAGCGACCGATGACCCAATTCACCTCGGTCCCATCCGTCCACTAGAAGGCGCAAAAGTCATCTCCGCAAAATCTTGGAACCCCGAAGAAGGCGTCACCGACCAATTTGACCCTGAGAGGGACTAACTTAAGACAAGGGCAGCGGCGGTAAGGATGGTATCAATGTCCTCTTCCGTTGCCTCAGGAGAGAAACGAACCGAGATTTCGTCGTTGAAGAGTTCACCCTCAAAGGTTTCTCCTGTCTCTGGGTCAGTGTAAATAAAGGGAACGGTGACAGAAGGTTCTGAGGCAGCGTAGATGACATCGTTAGGAAAGGGAGAGGGTATGTAGGGTGTGGGGTCAACCTCGGTCTCATTAGGGTGATGCCCATCACCGTCGGGATTTCCCACCCGAACACCCCGACGCCGATGAGGGCGACGAGTTTGAGGGCAAAGTAAAAGACCCAAACGGATAGCAAGACTTCCTGCGGGACAAGGTAACCGAAGCCGACACCCTCCACCAGCGGGAAAATCATCAGCGGTCGCAAAGCATTGAACAGGCGTTCAACAAGGAAAGGTGAAAGGTCCCAGAAACGAATGACAGGGCGAAAAAGCGAGTTGAGCACCATCAAAGCCGTCGGCATCGCACCGACCGCCATTCCCGCCCAGACCAACGGAGCCGCAAAAAAGTTACGCCCCTTCACACCCCGCACCATTTGCAACGGGAGTTGTGCCAACGGAAAGTTGAGCCGCTCCGCTGAAAGCCATTGAGGCGCCGTAACCGATCGCCCATAGCCCGACGAAGAAAAGCCTCCAGCGCATCAAGGGGAAAAGCCACACATCCCAGGGGATGCGTCCGCCCATGCCTTCAAAAAAGCCCCGAACGATGGTGGTGTCTTTGAGCATCCACCAATCGGGCAGCATCGCCCAAAACTCTTTGAGGCGATTGTCGGGAGTGGCATATCCCCGAACAGGGCGACATCTTCAGGTTGACCCTGCCGAAATTTCGTCCCGCCGATGAAAGTGCAATTGGGTCGGACATCGCCAAAACAGCCGGGCAAAAAACCTGCCGCCGCTTCATTGAACGCCCGTTCAATAACTCGTCGGGTCGCGCCGGGGTAGTCCGCCGTGATGCGCTGATCTCCTATGACCGTCGGGTAGCAGGTGAAATGGAAGAGCACTGCCACAACCGTCCCGTCCTGAGCGTCCCGAAAGACCAAGACGGTCACTTCGTCATCCCGCACCCCATCGGGATTAGGGGCAAATAGACAAACGCCCTCCCGAACCAAACGACGGTTGATGGTGTAACCTTCGCATCGCCCCTGCCCGACGCTCAGAGTCACCGGGCGTAAATGCCGGCGCGCCATCGCCGCCCCGTCCAAAGTCCGTTCTTGCACCATCGCCACGACTTCCGCCACCATCTCCCCGACGCCGACCATGTTCTCGCAAGTTTGCGGACCTAAATGGGTGTGGCTGGCTGCCAACAGCAATCATTCAGGCGGCAATCCATATCGGCGCTTCAGTTCCGACCGCAAATTATCCGTTAACTTCGCCCCAAACCCAATCAGGTCAGCCGTGACGAGGCAAACGGCATCATCGGCCTCTGGCGCCGATGGTAGCCAGAAGACGCGCACTTCCAAGTCATCCAACACGCCTTCTTCGCTTTGACCCCGACGGGCATGTCCCGCCAAAGGCGTCCCGACAGGTGGCGTGATGATGGCTTTGCCGATTCCCAAGTGCATCCGACATCACCCTTCGGGAATGAGTGACCGAAGCAATCGCAAGGCTTGTTCGGCAACCCGTTCGCCGCTCCCATCCCCACAAAGCGCCCACTGACCCATGCTCACTTCGTAACCGCCTTGTGCCCATGCCCCTTGCGTCGTCAGGTAACCGTTGTAGCCGTTGGCGTAACCGATGACGAAAGTGAACGGGAAAGGCGATTGACACTTCAGCCACAATGCAGGCGCCACGAAAAGTTCGCCTGAAACTCCCACCAACGCTGCCTCGCCCAATCTGATGACTTGAACTTCAACTTTTCGCTCCCACTCGTTTCGCCCCCTCACTGCTGTTCGCCACCTTTCCCAAGCGTTGCGGACTTCAGCGCCTATGCGCCTCTCTTCTTCGCTTAAAGACCGCTCGGAACGCATCCACCACTTTTGTCCACCAACTTTCACCGACGCCTCCCGATACTTGGCTTCCGCCTCCGATGGGTCAGGCAAATCGGCTCGCTGCGGAAGGACAAACTCTGACCGAGTGACGGCAATGTGCGGTTTCAGTTCCGCTGAACGCCAACCGCTGATGCGCCGAAAAGTTTCTGCCACTTTCTCCCGCTCAGGGTGACCATAATGCAACCGCAGCAACGCCACTTGCTTGATGACTTCGCCCGCTAAAGCCATCCCGTAAAGCGCCACATCATCAAAATCGCCCGTCGTCTGATAGACAGGATTGACATCGCCACATGCGCCCTGAGTGAACAGGCACATTTTGCAGTCGGGCAAGTGGCTTTCAACGAACCGCATCAGCGCTCCGGGGTAATCGGCGGAGACGAAATCGTTGACCTGAACGACCGTCGGGTGGCAGGTGAAGTTGACCAAAACTATGTCACCATCGTTGCGGCGGAAAAGCAAGATGCCCAATTGCAGGTCATGGTCTTCACGGTCAACTTGTTCATCGGGTGGTCGGTCAGGCAAGCGGTAGACTTTTCCGTCCTTGCCAACGATGCGGCGACTCCAAGCCACGCCGACAACTTCGCCGACAGAAGCAAATGCCTTCGCTGGTTTTCTGTCCTTCCATGCGTTGATAGCGCAGGCAACCAACTTGTCCAGCAAAACTTCAACCCATTCGGCAGTGCCTTCAACTTCCCTCAAAGGTGTCAAGCCAATCGTTTCGGGAGTTGAGTGGGCGTGGGAAGCAGCCAACATGATAGCGTCGGAAGCAACGCCCGTCGCCTGCGAAACCCTTTTGCGGAACTCAGCGATGAAGTCTTTGTCATCGCCCAGCAAATTGCGATGGAAGCCGATGGCGTCGGCAGTGACGATGATGGCAGCGCCGTCGTCTGTTTCCGCTGCCAACGCTTTGGCAAATAACTGGTCATGGACACCTTGAAACCGATGCTGGCGTGGGATAAAGCCGAGTTCGGGGATATGCAACGGTGGCGTAATGTCCACGCAACTAACCCCAACCCGCCACGCCATCGTTTTGTCGCCTCCGAAAAGAGACGGTGATTTCTCTCATGTCAACCCTCAACGCACTGCCACCAAGGACATTCGCATCGGCGGTAGGGAGATGGTGATGGTGTTGTCGGTGATGGGCAGGCGTTCGCCTGTCAAGGCGTCCGTCGCTTCGTTCACTTTCGGCATGGCTTTTCTGCTCAAGCGCACTTGTGCCGTCACCGTTTCTTTCGCCGATAAGTTGCTGACGACGAGCAGCCAACGGACTTGCCCATTAACAGTGCGCCGATAGCCGCTGACCTTCACGCTTTCAGGTTGCGCCTGAATGAACTCGCCGTTGCGCCAGTAGGGATGCCATTCCGCTTCGCTCACACCGAATTGACTCATCGCCGACCAAATTGCCGCCAACTTCTCCAACATCGCCCCGAAACCCAACGGTCGCACCCGAACATCGTGGAGCAAAGTGAAGGCTAAGGCGTGGTCAACCGTCCATTCAGGCGGTCGCTCGTAAACGAGGAACTCGCAAGGGACGCCGAAGTTTTTGCCCATGAACTCCGCCCGAAAACTTGCCAACGGCAATTTTTGCAATGGGTCGCCCGCCAACTCGCCCCCGCCAAATTGCTCGCCGTCCCAGTAACTGTGCACGAACGCCAAAGTGGGAGTCCCGCAGTAGGTGCTTTGGTGGGCATTGATGAGTTTGCCCTTCGGGTGCAGGGCTTCGTAAAGCCGACGCATGAATTGGCGCACGGCGAAAATCGGATAGGTCTCCCGCAACTTGCCGTCTGCCGTCCGATAACCGCAGCCATGCGCCTCGTTGGCGCAACCGAAGGGCTCAATCGTCCCGTCCAAATACACGCCGTCAAAGCCATAACGCTCTATCGCTGAAACGATGCCGTCCAACAGTCGCTCCGCCCACTGACTGTTCAGGCAAACGATGTAGTCGCGCTGTGGCGGTTGGCGAAAGTAGCCACCTGAAAACCCACCCGTCGGCGTCTTGACAAGCACTTTCTCAGCGGCGGCACTCCATTCAGGTGCTAATGTTGACAGTTCGTAGCCGAAGTAAAGGAGCAACTTGATGCCTCGCTGGTGGCAAGCAGCAATCAACTCCCTCAGTTCCGATTCTCGGTTCGTCCGCCAGTAGTTTTGAACGGGCGTCCAATGTTCGTGGAAGACAAGCGTTTTCACGCCCATCCGTGCCGCTTTCTCCAAAGTCGTCTCTTTTGCGCCTTGCGTCATTGGTTGCTTCTCCATCCCGTAAAATGCGCCGTGACAAATCCGCCACTCGTGAAAATCCTTCGGCATTGGTTTGACAGGCGTCGGTTGCATCCCGAAGGTGAAAGTAAGGGGCAACTTTTGCGGCGGCGTGTCCAACAGGTGAACCCGAAGGACGACGGCATTTTCACTCGGCACGATTTCTATCGCTTGCTCCCTTTCCGCCACTTGCCAATTCCGATCGCTTTCGGCGCACCAAGTTAACCCGCCTTCTTCCCAACCAAGCCAAACGATTGGTTTGAAGGGCAACCCCATCCCATCTGTTGGGACGGCGCCGCTGTTTTCGGCGCTCCCCCATCGCCCCGTCCAGTAGTGAAACAAAGTCGCCCGCTCCTTCCGTAGCGGGATTTCCAGCCACAATCGCTGCAAAGACGCTTTGGGTTGTGGGAGCGGTGCCAGCGTCAAATCAACCCGCATCAAGCCATCAAACTCCAACCGCACGACAAAGTCGGCAATCACGGTATCGTTGACCTGCCAACCCAAAAGCACCGCTTGCTCGTCCGTTTGATCCCAAAGTTCGCACCCACTTTGCGTCCAAGCCGACTCGCCCTTTCCACCGAACGCCAGAAGGCGCATCGGTTGGGCGAGCAACTCCACGCCCGCCGTCGTGATTTGGGACGGCAACGGTTGCTTTGCGAAGCGATATTCTCGCCCCCAAACGCCGACCCGAATTTCGCCATTCACTCGCTGCACCGTCACAGGCGTCCAAGGGTCGGGCACTTCCGCCATTGCCTTCACTCCCATCAGGCAAAGCCATGCGACTGCGACCCATATGCGCTTAAGCATAAAGCCCTCTCTCCACCTTGATGATGGCTTTTGCCATGTCAGCGATGTCGGCGTCGCTCAAAAATTCGTGCAAGGGCAAAACGAGCAGGCGGTTTAGGTAGTCTTGGGCTCGTGGGCAAGCCGTTTCGTCATAGCGAATTTCACGAAAGGCGTGGTCAAAGGGGAATCGTGAGCTGCCGAAAACTTTCTGCTTTTGCAGCGCTTCGTGGCAAAGGAAGATGGGTTTGCCGATGTAGTGCGCCGAACAAGGAACGCCTTCCGCTCGCAGTGCCTCGGCGAATTGGTCGGCGCTAAACGGAGCATCGGGCTGAACCAGCAACTCGTAATGCCAATAAACTTCCTTGCAACCGTCCAGCACCTTTTGCGGCTTGACAAATTTGCCGTCGGCAATCAGTTGGCTCAATAAGCGCCCTTTGCGATGTCGTTCAGAAGTTACCCAATCAATGCGTTTCATCTGTGCCAAAGCGACCGCGCCCGTCAGTTCGTTCATGCGGTAGTTCAGCCCGAGCATCACATAGCGCCGATGAGGTGTCATTGCTCCTCGCTCCCAACCCTTGTCCATGAAAAGCGCCATCTTGGTCGCCAGTTCCTCATCATCCGTGATTGCAACTCCGCCATCGCCCGTCGTGATGTGTTTGCTTTGCTGCAAACTGAAGCAGCCGATGTCGCCGATGGTGCCGACGAGTTTGCCCTTGTATTCGGCGAGGTGAGCCTGAGCGCAATCTTCAATGAGTGTCAAGCCATGTCGTTTGGCAATGTCAACGAAAGCATCCATTTCGCATGGATTGCCCGCCAAATGCACGACCAAAATGGCTTTTGTCCTCGGCGAAATCAACTTTTCAGCGCTTTCAGGGTCAATGTTTCCCGTTGCAGGGTCAACATCGGCGAAAACGGGAATGCCGCCCTCCTTGAGAATTGGTGTGACGCTTCCGATGTCGGTAATCGGGGGGACGATGACCTCATCGCCCGGGTCAAGTTGGAGTGCGCCGATAGCGAGGTGGATGGCGGCGGTGCCCGAAGTGCAAGCGACGGCGAATCGGACACCATGTCGCTTGGCGAAGGCTTTCTCAAAGGCTTCCACCTTCTTGCCACCCCAGCGAAAGAGCCATGCGCTTTCAATGACCTCCCGCAATTCAGCTAACTCATCTTCGCCGACTTTCTGTTCTTTCGGCAGTGGGGTTTTGCGGACAGGTTCACCGCCATGAATGGCTAATCGTTCCGCCATCGTTATCACCTCACCTCGCAAATGCCATCTATCAACCCAACAGCAATTCGCTGCGTTTCGTGACTGGCTACAAATGACGGCTCACAACCCTTCCAACGCTTCCAACAACTGCCGATGCCGTCGCTCGTAAGCAACGGGGTCGTCCACGAACTTGTTGGGGGCGGGGGTGAGGTCATCTGCTTGCAGCAGCGCTTTCGCTCGCTCCAGCCACTGTCGGCGTTTCGGGTCGGAAAGTTTTTGCTCCTTTTGCACCTTCCCTTGCAGCAAACAGAGCAAATCGTAGTCCTCAATCCCGTCACGGAAAATTTCTGCCCGAACGGACGGGAGAGGGTCACCTTTTTGCGGGTCGGGATAAAACAGAAAGCCGTCGCCATTGCCGCCGGGGTAAGCCGTCGGGTTGGCGAACAGGTCAAAGGGTTTGCCCTTGTCGTCCGTCCAGTAGTTGACGCACCAATAAAGGAAGCCGTCGCAACCGTAGCGCCACAGCCACCAGCCAATTGCCCGATGGGATGTGCCCGTCCAATCAATGCGCCAGATGTCGGGGTAAGTCTTGCCGACGGTGCTGATGCACACATACATCCAAACTTGGTCGCCTGCCTTTTTCCGCTCCCGCAAAAATGGCTCGTCAAAACAGTCAATATGCGGCACCCAAAGGTTGATGAAGTTCGCCAATGCCCGATAAGCGGCGCCTTCAGGGGTCGGGGCGTGGGTTCTAAACGGTCCTGTCGCTCCGTAACCTGCCGTCAGCAGGATGTTTAGGTTCGGGGCATGCTCGTGGACGAAGCGGCAGAGGGCTTCAATGTCGGCAAATTGAGCGGTGGATGGCTCATCAAAGACATAGAAGTAGAACCGATCGCTCCATCCCTTCTTCCGCAAATGCTCCCCCAAAAGTTGCAACTTGGCGGCGACTTCTGTGCGTTCGTTTTCGGGGGGCAGTTTTGTGCCCCAACGCAAGATGCCACCGATGGAAAACGCCGTCGCTCCTTTCACCATCCATGTCTCCACCACTCGGTCAAACTCGTCCCAATTTGCTGTCCATGTGCCATCGGGGCGTCGCACGAACACTTCATCCCAAGGCAACGGAGGTGGCGGCGTGAATCGGTAGCGCAAGCATTGCTCGTAAAAGCGGCGGCTGCGTTCGGGCGTCCATGCGTCACCGTAAACCTGCTTTGCTTTGTAATCCCAAATCAGCACACAAGTTTTGAGGAAACTTTGCGTCGGCAAGGTGACGGCGAAGACGCGCAAACGAAGGGGGACGGTTAATTTCGGGGCGTTTTCGGGTTCAACGATTATCGCGCCTTCATAATTGCCCGCCTCAATTTTTTGCGGCACCCAAACGGTCAACCAAACGCAGCGATGTTCGCCTTGGGGCACCTCAAAGGGACGCAACGGCAGCAATGGGTCGGGATAACGACCTGCGATGCCGAACCCGCCCGGCGTCGGCTTCTGCACAGGCACATAGCCGACGAGTTTCAGTTCGGGAGCAATCGCTGAACCCTTCGGTCCGACCAATGGTGTTACGCTGACCTTGACATTTCGCAACGGTTGCGCCAACGCCATCACGGCGATTTGCACGCTTTCGCCTTCGCCCATCGCAGCAAACAAGGTGACGGGATTTTGGATGCCGAGGGGTTCACCCGTTGGCACTTCTTCAGGGCACCGTTTAGTCATCGGCGAGAGAGCGAAAAGGGCGTAAGGTTGGTGCAACCGTTCGGAAAGTTGTGCCCGCATCGCCATCGCCTCCCATCGGGGTAGCAACCGCTTTGCTACCCGCAACCGTCGCCACCAACCTGTCAAGTCAAGGGATGGACGCAACCGCTGCCGCCATTCAGCGATTAAACCCAACACTTGCCTGCCCACTTCCGTTTGAGGCTTTTCGGGAAGTTGCGTCCGCCATCGCTCCAACTTTTTCCGCACTTCTGCGGCTTGCTGTTCAATGGTTTGCTTGGCGTTGCGTCGCACGACGGGCAAGGTGGTGACGCCCTCCAATCGCAACGCTCCAAATCGCTCTGGTTCGTGGAAACTTTGCTGGCACGCTCGCCATGTTGACAATTCCGCAGGCTCAACGGTGTAGCGTTGGCGGGCGAAGTTAACTCGCCATATGTCGCTGACGATCGGTGTGCGGTTGAAGGAAGTAAAAGGGATGGCGATTTCAGCGACCCAACGATGGCTTTCTATGCGGACAGCAACTTGAGCATGACTGTCCCAACTTGGGTCATCTTTGCCGTCCCGCCAAAATTCGTCCCGCACGATGGCAAGGCTATTGACGACGAGGTGGTAGTAAGCGGTTGGCTCGTCAGGGTCGGGGGCAAGGAAGACCTCCACACAATCGTCCGTCCAAACCTCACCATCATGTCGGCGCACGAAACGGCGCATCTTGCTCGGTTGCGGTTCGTCGCAAACGAAAAGGACGAACAAGCGATTGGCATCAAAGCACATCTTCGCAATGGTGGAAACTTTTGTCGTCCCACCACCTAACTTGTAGGGCAAGGGCAATGCTTCCGTTCGTCGCCAAGCCACATCGTTAGGGCGCCCGTCCACGCTTGGTGGTTTGCTCGCTCTGCGCACGGTTAAGATGGACGGCTCTTTGATGACTCCCGTTAGCAACAAAGCCAACCCGATAAGCCACGCCATTGCCATCACCTCGTTGGCACTCGCTGAATGATTCGCCCCTTAGCATCCTTGCGGATGACGCAAAACGGCTCAGTGATGCGTTGCCCCCAATCGGGCTGAATGGCTATTTGCTCTCGGTTGAACTCAGGGAGACGCTTCAAAGGATTTTCGGTGTCCATCGCTACGAGCAAATCCTTCGTGCCATCGGCGTGAGGGATTTCCAAAGCGACATTTGCGTCGCCATAAGGTGTCCCGTCAGGCGTTTGCAAAGTCAACCTGCGCACCGAAACAATTGGCGACTGGTTACCTTCAAAAGGCACAAGGACGGCAATGAAAGTGGACGCCAATGGGGCGTTGCCTCGCCGGCGAATCATCAAGCGAGGAATCCACGCTTCCTCTGTCGTGTTGATGCCCAAAGCAACCCAACCTTCGCACAAAAACGCTTCCGCATTTTCCGTCAAGTCAAATAGCCTCAGCCGCACCTCTTTGCCCTTCGGCAAATAGCCGTAGCGGTCTTCAATTTGCCAGTCAACTTGCAAGGGACGCGGGACGGGGGACGAGGGGCGAGGGAGTTGTGACAGAGCGATTTGGGCAAACTGGCGCATTGGCGTGTCCGCATATTTGGTCGGGGTCAGAACAGGTTTCGTCGGGGCATTGACGGTAACAGTCGCAAAGTGGCTGTGGGTCAACTTGTCGTGAAGCGCTCCGCCGACGACACGAAAGATGTCCACGACATAAAAGTTGCGTTCGTTAATGTCCACCAAAGCGATGGTGCGTTCGTATTGTTGCCCACCGACCAGTTGAGGCGCTGATGCCCGAACGACTTTCACCCACTTGCTGTCGTGCCACAAAGTCACCATCCCACTGCCCGTTTGTTGGTTTTTGCCGTCCACGACGACAGTGTTGTGGGCAGCAGTCATGACATACCAACGGGCGCGAGGGGAATCCCAACCGCCAAATTGAACGGGCGGGTAACCGAAGTCAGGCAGCAAATCCAGCCCAAAAGCAAACATGCCCAAGTTCATCCCATCAAAGTGACCGTGACCGCCGCCTGCATCGTAGTCAAGCCAAACGACTCGCTCATTTTCACCCTCACCCGACCGCAACATCGCCAAGCACCACTTCGGCTTGTTGACACTTTTGAGTTGAAACTTTGCACCTTGTTCAGCGACGATTTGAGCGACTTTGTTTTGGATGGCTTCAGGGTTCTCAGCGAACAAATCGTGGGGCAAGCCTTCAAATCGTTCGCCGTTGGCGATGAACATGAGAAGAACGAAATCGGCATCGCCCGTCAATTCGTAAAGACGCCAGAAGAGGGTGAACATGGACGGCGTGAAAATGGCGTCAGCATCGGCAGGCAATTTGCGAAATGCGACGCCGGCATATTGATTGACTTTTCGGGCAAATGCTCCCGCATCGCCGATGTTAGGGTAATATTGCTGCAACGCCCAAGTGTCAAGGTGGAAGCGGAAAGTTTCCCGCAAAGAGAAGCGTTCCAGCGCCCAACGCAAGAAATCACCCATCCCGCCTACCCATCGGTCAAACAAAGCCACCATCTCGGCGATGGCTCTGGTCGCAAAAGCGGCGTAACCTGCCAAACCCTTTTCGCCCGTCACACCGTCCACCGCCGTCGCCTGCTGCAGCGTCTCGCTGAGGAGTTTCAAAACCGGCTCTTTGTCGTCGGGTGAAAGGACAGCCAGCAAAACCGCCTTGGTAAATGGGGTTCGTGGAAAGTTGGAGTGGATTTTGTGCTCGTTGCGCAAAGGGTCGCGCAAAATGCCATCCTCAATGTTTCGTTGGATGTCGGCGAAAGTCGCTTTGGGGTTGGGAAGGCGATGCCCAACGGCTTTGCGATGCAAAAACTCCACCAGTTCGTTGTCATCTCGGATTGCCTCAAAAATCGCGTCGTAAGCCAATGACAAAAGGCGGGTCTCTTCGCAAGCATCGTGCCAGATAGAGACATAGCCGTTGGAGCCCAAGTGGCGCTCGTAGACGACGGCTTGAGTGCGGAAATCAAACTGCGGGTAAAGGTCGGCAACGCGGTCAAGCAAAATCGCTGCCTTGCGGGCGTAAACTTTATCGCCAGTGACGAGATAAGCGGCAGCCAAGTTTTTGATTCCGCCGAGCACCAATTGCTTCCATTGCCCGTAAATCAAGGAAGCGCCGATGAAACGCCAGCGGTTTTCACCCTCCACATAACCTTCGCCATCGTCCACACCAAATTTGTGCAGCGGGTCGTTGGGGTCGGGATGCTCGGAGTTAAACAACAAACTGCGGTCGGCACGCTTGGGGTCAAAGATGCCATGCTCGTTGAAGCCCGAACGATAAAAGGCAGCGAAATCGTTGGTCGGGAAAAGTTTCCCGCAATGCGGACATTGCACTTTCCAACGGTAGCGCAAAGCGTCAACGCGCCAGTTATACATCGGCACGGGTTTTTTGCAAGCGGGGCAGTAGCCGTTAGACCAGACATGCCACGAACGAGGGATGGTCGGACCGAACATGAGCGACCAAAGTTCGTCATCGCTCATCTGCAACCAAGGTTGGGCATCTTGCACGATGCGTTGCGCCGTCTGTTGCGCCCAACGGTAACGGGCAATGTTTTGCCGCAGGCGTTGAAGCAATGAAGCGTGGAAGAAAGCGCTGCGACTTTTCGGCGACGGTTCACCCATCGTTGCCCAACCCCCAAGCCAAAGGCAAACGGTTAGCGAAAGGAGAACGACTGCTGTCACCAATTTCGTCACTCCCTGTCCGTCTTGCCATTCCGCTTTGAAGCGTCTTTCGCCTTTCACGCCAACCCGAACCCGATGAGTAGCAATTCAATCGGGACGAGGCGTTGGTTGATCGGGTCAACTCCTAAGCCTAACTCCTCTAAGGTGACAGCGCCAAGCAAGGCATCCATTCCCGGTTCACCAAAGACGCAGATGGTGTAGGTCATTTCGCCCTCAACCTTTACAACTGCCCACGCCATATCCAGTTCAACGACGCGCCCGTCAGCGACGCGGAAGCGACGGCGAAATTGAGGCGCAATGCCAAGCCTTTCCAGAACATCCCTCGGCACGACAGTGTAGGTTGCGCCCGTGTCAACGAGAGCCTCAATCCGCTCAAACCGACTTTGATCCATCGGTCCAATTTCAATGGGAACACGAAATGTCGCCATCGGTTTCACCTCCTAAACCAAATTGTGATGCGGCAATTTACTTCAGCACCATGTCTACGAACTCATAAGCCGCCTTGCGAACTTCAGGTGGGAAGTCGTGCTTGCTTTGCGGGTGGTAAACGGCGATGCCCTGACCTTCACCGAAAAGGGCATAGACAGGCAACGCCGCCGCAAAGCAATCGCCGACACCTGAGACATCAAAAATGTCATCGTGCAAGGGAGCGTTGATGAACAAGGCTCTCGGCACTATCGCCGCCAAAACTTCCGAGAACTCAAAAGGCACCTTTTTCGGGTCTTTGCCGTAAACCGTTGCGATGCGGGGCATGTGCCCACGATGACACCAACCCGTTAAATCGCCACCACGATACTTGACGAAAGAAGTGAACCCGCAACTCGTCACGACGACTTTCAGCCGTTCGTCAAAGGCTGCAACGAAAAGCGCATTGTAGCCACCGAGGGAATGACCGATAACGCCAATGCGTTCCCTGTCAACAAAAGGCAGGGATTGGAGCAAGTCAACGCAACGGATGTGATTCCAAATGCCCTTCATCGTCCCGCTGACATAACCCAGCGCATAGGGGTCGGAGCGCGATTCGCCAAAGCCTTCTTTAATGCCCACTTCAGGCAAATCGCCACCGATGTAATCGGGCGTTAAGGTCACATAGCCTCGTTCTGTCAACTCTTTGGCGTAGTGCAAGTTAGGGTTACCGCCCAAACCGACGGGTTCGTCTTTTCCGATTTGCGTCGTTTGATGCAGACAAAGCATGGCAGGTGCTTTCCTGTCGCGGTCGCTCAAAAGCGTTTTCGGGATGAGCAGCCACGCCATCAAGCGGTCATTCGGTTCAGGTGTGAAGGCAATCTTGCGCCGAAGGAAACTCCCACTATCTTGCTCGTCCACCACCTGCGGGCTCAGAGGCACTCGCTTTTCCTCGCTGGGCAAGTTGCCCATGACTCGTTGCATGGCAGCAAGGATGTGCTGACGACGCTTCTGCCAATCCGTTGGAGTCCGAATGGGATGTAAGTTGCCTCGCTCGTCGGCATAGACAAGCAAGTTAAATCGGTCAGGCTCTAAGGGTGCTACATCAATGCTCACAGTTTGATTCCCTCCCGCCTGAGGTTTTCTAACCAAGGGCTTTTTCGGTTCATCCACCAAGTTTCGGGAACGGGAAGGACGGAAAGGGTAATGCCGTAGCGAAGGCTAATTTCACTGGCGATAACACCGATGCGGTCAATTTCTTCGCCGATGGATATCTCGCCCTCAAGTAAGACAGCGATGTCCACATCCGAACCCTCTGTGAAATCGCCCCGGCTATAAGAGCCGAAAAGGTAGATGCCCTTTAACCGCTCATCATAGAGGGCGGTCAGTCCTTCTTTCAACTCCGCCAACGCCCTTGAAATTTCGTCAGGCAAAGAGACCGTCCGCTCCATTATGCGTCACTCCTGTGGTGACCGTTGGCGTTTCCTTTCAAAGTTTATGCCGTCTGTCCCTTCCACGAAGGGCTCAAGGGGCGGGGAGGCGGAAACTCCAAAGGTGCGAACCGCTGGCGAAGTAAAGGCGACCGTCAAGGTAATCGCCGCCAGCAGTGACGGGAACGGGCGTTTGCGCCAACAGGCGCAGGGCAAATGTTTTCGGGTCAACTTCTGCGATGGAACGGACAAAAAGCACAAACACCCGTTTGTCAGGCGCAACGACGAAAACCCTCGGTCCCTGCTGGTAGGCGCATGGTTCGGTCTCCTGCTCGTGCACGATGCGCTTCGTTTTCGGGTCAAAAACGAAAAACCTGCGTCGGTCAGCAAAGCCGTAGACTAAGCCGTTGCGCTCGTCGTAACAAAGGTCGGTGTATTCTTGAACGCCCGCCAAAACAGGTTCGTGCCAAATGACTTTTTTGCTCGCCATGTCCAGCAAGTAAAGTTCCGCCTGCTTTGCCTTCCGTTCGCCACCCGTCCCCGCTGCCGTCGTCGTCCCGCCCAGCAATTTGCCATCAGGCAGCGCCACCAAACTCGTCGTGGAATGCCATTCAAGGATGTCGTTGTGGCGCAGCAGCGTTCTTGTTTGCGTTTGCCGATCCCAGAAAAGCAACCCACCACCTGTGTAGCCATAAGCCGGCGTGCCAGCCAACACGAGCGTCTTGCCATCAGGATGAGCCAACAACTCATGGGGTCGGTTGATGTCAGGTTCGCTGTCTGTCAAGTAGCGTGGGTTGGAATGCGGGTTGTCTTTCGTTGTGCCCGTCCACGCCGTGAAAGGATTCCACTCCAGCAGAAAGCCGCCCGTGTAACCGCCGACGAAAAATCGGTCATCTTGCCTTGCGACTGTGTTCCATTGACCGTAGCAAGGGTGTCGCTCCCATTTGTCCGCCTTCGGGTCGTAACGAAATGCATAGAAGGGAAAAGCCGTCCCGCCACAAACGGTTCCGTCGGGAGCGACAGCGACGCTCATGATGTGCCCACCTTCGCTCTTGTAGTCAAACCGAACGGTTTTGCTTTCACCCGTCTTTGGGTCTTCAACGACCAAAACCCGCTCCGCTAAGTCCAGCGTGCGGATGCGTTTTCCGTCGGGGAAGGTGTGATGGAAAAGCCCTTGCGAGCCAGCGATGAAGGCTTTGGGTTTGGCATCGGGCGGCAATTCGCCGACTTTCCGTGCTGTGCCGTTGTAAAGTTCAAGCCAATTGCCCTTCTCGCCCGCAACAGGCTGACCGTAAACTTTGCCGTTGGTCGCCCGAAAGACATAAGCCATCCCTTGCCTTCGTTCGTTTTCGTCAATCATCGGCTTGACTTCGCCTGTTTTCGGGTTTAGGGCGAGGATGTGGCTGCGGGTGTAGCCGATGGCGAAGTAGACCCAACCCGTATCGTCAACGGCGATGGAGCGAGGATATTGCGCCCAGTTTTCCTTGTGGACATGCCCGAAATCCCGAAACTCGCCTGTCTTAGGGTTGTAAGCGGCGATGTCACATTGCGGGTAAGTCGCCGACCAAATCACGCCGTTGTCGTCCTCCGTCATGCTCATCGCCATCTGCGGGACCGTCTTACGGACGAAGGTAAAAGCGCGCTTTTCAGGGTCAAACTCAACAAAGTGGCTGCCGAAATGGGAGTAGAGACGATTGGCACTGGAAAGGATGGAAGCGTAAGGCGCATCGCCACCATAAGGGAAGGGCGTCGGAAATTCTTCGCTTTTGCCCGTCTCGGCGTCAAGGAGCAACAAAGCGTAGCAACCGCGATGGTCGTAGAGCCAGACCAAAACGATGTTGCGCTTTTGCCTGTCTTGGGTGGCGACGATGCCCCGATGGGTGCTGAACGGCGCAGCGACGCCGTGATCAGCAAAGTGGTCGTCAACCGAACTCATGTTCGCCGAGACACCATTCAAAGCAGCGGCTGTCAAGCCAAGTAGGCACAAAACCAACCACAATCCCAACATTGTCCCTCACCTCATGGTGGGTGAAATTCACCCGCTTTTTGTGACAGGTTTCCCTGCCCTTACAGAACCTTTTCAATCTCGCCTTCAAGTCGGGTGACACTTTGAGCGAAAGGGAAGCCATAAACTAAGCGGTCAGATGATTTGGTGCGGTCAGGTGGCAAGAGTTGAAGCAAAGTCGCATCCTCAAGGGTCTTCGGTGCGTTCAAGCGCCAAACCCACTTACCGTTAAAACTGCTCACCTTTTGTTTTACCGAACGGCGACGGTGAAGCCATTCAACGATTTGGGCGCTCGTTTGCCACCGCACGCCCAACTCATGCCCAAAAGCCACCAACTGCTCTAATGCCGATTTTGTCCCTTGACGAAGGATATGGGCAGGATGGAACAAAAAATGGGCGATGCCACCCATCCGCACCGTTTGCCCTAAAAGCCACTTGCCGACGCTGACAGGCACGATGGCAGGATGGAAGAAGCCTTCAGCAGGTGTGTCGTCGCTGACCATGTCTTGCGAGAACAAGTTGATGGCGGTGACCGACAGGAAGCGAGGGCGTTCCCGCTCGTCGTCTAAGGGACGCCAAGGATGGGAGCCACCAAAGAGGAAGCCAACCGTCCCCCGTTTGCTCGGTCCCTTGCTTTGCTCGGCTCGGATGCCCAACTCTTCGCACCATCGGAAAAACTCCAAACGCCCTTCCCAACGGGTGTAGTGGTTTTTGTTGCTTACCGCTGCCACGCCCGTTGCGTCTTTGAGCCATTGCCATTGAATTCGCAGGTTGCGTTTTGACCAAGTCGTGAAAGGCGTTCCTGTGAAGGCGTCAAAGTGCAAAGCAATCTCGCAGCCAGCGTCCCAAATTGCCCGATAAAGCGATGGCGGGTAACCGCCGGGGTAAATCACGCACCAAGTCGTTGCGATGCCCAACGATGACACGAACCTTAGCAACTCCCAGCCTAACTCTGGGTCATTGCCATCCGTGTCGTGAGAGACCAACCCGACAGCGGGAGCACCATCCTGCCAATACCAGAGCATCGGTAACGGCAAATTTTTCTGCTGTGCTGCGAAGAAAACCGTTTGCAAAAGCAACACCCTCAGTTCATCGGTAATCGGCTGTCCGAAAAACACCCACTGCCTTCCACTGTTTCCCTGCCCCGTGTCCCTTGCCCCGTGCTCCAACACAATGCGGTCTCGTTCCCAATCCAACACATGTCCGTCCTCGGCTTTCAAGATGCCATCGTCAATGGGGGCGCTGCCGTCGGGGGCAGGTTTTCCATCTTGCGTGACGGCGATGCCCTGTTGGATGTGGACGATAGACTGCGTCAAATCGGCGGCGATGCCGATGGCAACTCCCTGCCCAACTTTGCGAACCGTCACTGCGTCACTCAACACATCGCCATTGCGGTCAACGATTCGCCCCAAAGCCACTGCCTCTTGGCGGGCGTGAATGCGAATGCCTCCGAAAACATGCAGCGATGATTGCAACCCTTCACCGATGGTCAGTGAGGGACGGACAGGGGGCGAAAATCTCAGCCAACCTTCGGAGAGGTCACCGACGAGCGAGATGCCCAACAAATCGTCCAAGCCATTGGTGCTGCCGACAGTGATCAGGCAACCGCCTTGTTGGACGAACCAATTTAGGTGAGTCCGCTCCTCGGCGGTCAACGATTTTCGTCCCACCATTAAACACACGGGGGTTCGGTCAGGGTGGAGCATTGGAGGCTGAACGACACGAAAAGGAATGCCTGCATGGGAAAGGATTTCAACGGCATAGCGGTCTGTCGCTGCCTCGCCCAGCAGTAATACCAGCATCGTCCCTTCCCCTCACTTTGGCTTCATCGGTTGCCTGTCAAATGGCTCAAAAGTGCTGGCAGAATTTTATGGCAAAAGAGGGCGCAAGAGTAGGTGTTGTCTCAGATTTTGACCGTTGACAAAAGGGAGGTGAACGAGATGGCGAACTGGTGCGTTTATCCGCCAGAGGACATCGTGCCCGACGAAGTGGAACTTTTGGCGGCGCAAGTGGAAGAGGATGGAGGGAAAGTGCTGGCGATTTATCGGGAACCCTTTGAGGGCAATTGGCAACTTTTCACCTTGCTTCCCTTGATGAAAGTGCAACCGACCCCATTTCAGCGGGACTTGTCCGAGCAACATGTGGAGCGGTTGCAGGAAGTCATTCAAGAGTTAAGGCGCTTCCTTGACCCCATCGTCGTCGTTCGGACACCTAACGGCGAATACTGGACGCCCAACGGTAACCATCGGCGGGAGGCGATGGTGCGGTTGGGCAAAGGGATGATTGCTGCCATCCTTGTGCCCGACCCGAAAGTCGCTTACCAAATCCTCGCCCTCAACACCGAGAAGGCTCACAACTTGAAGGAGAAGGCACTGGAAGTCATCCGCATGTATCGGGGGCTGCTGAGCGAAGACGGGCGCATCCGTGAGAGCGATTACGCCTTCCATTTTGAAGAAGCCTACTACATCACGCTGGGGCTGCTTTACGAGAAGCGGGAGCGGTTCAGCGGTTCGGCATATGTGCCTATCCTGCGGAAAGTGGACAACTTTTTGGAATCCCCGTTGCCCGAAGCCCTCAAAGAGCGGGAGCGGCGGGCAGCGTTGCTGGAAGAGGTGGATGCCCTCGTAGAACCCATCGTCCAGAGTTTGCGGGAACGGGGGTTCAATCAACCCTTCCTCAAGCAAGGCGTCGTTTCCAAAGTCAACCCCATCAAACGCAAACGATTGGTAGACCTCACCTACGACGAAGCCCTCAAACGCATGAAGCGGGCCTTAGAGCGCCTTGACCCGTCCACCATCACGCCTGAAGACTTAGCAGCGGCAGTGGTAGAGGAGTGAAGTTTCATGCCCTCCTTGCTCCGAACACCCCTTTTTACCGCCCACCAGCGGGCAGGAGCAAAAGTCGTTGAATTTGCGGGCTGGGAAATGCCCTTGCATTACGGTAGCATCTTGGAGGAAGCCCGCACCGTTCGGTCGTCTTGCGGCATGTTTGATGTCAGCCACATGGGACGGTTGATGGTGAAAGGGGGCAGAGGACAAGGGACAAGGGATAAGCAAGGTGACGACAATGTCGCAAAAGCGCTGGATTGGCTGGTGACGATGGATGTCAGTGGGATGGCGGTCGGGCAGGTGCGCTACGGCTTTTTGTGCAACGAGCGGGGTGGCATCGTTGATGACTTGACTATTGCGAGGTTGGGAGAAAGCAAGTTCCTTCTCGTCGTCAACGCCGCCCGTCGCGAGGTTGACTTCGCTTGGATGAGGCAACATTCGCCCGCCGATATTGAACTCGTTGACCGAACTTTTGAGACGGCGATGATCGCCGTGCAAGGACCTGATGCCATCGCAGTTGTGGACGAACTGTCAAGGGGCGAATTGAAACCGTCTTCGCTAAGGCGCTTTCGCCTCGGCGAGTTTGATTTGTCGGGAGTTCGCTGCCTGATTTCCCGAACGGGCTACACGGGGGAAGATGGCGTGGAAATCGTTTGCCCATCTGACGCTGCCGAGCGAATTTGGGAGACCTTGCGGATGAAGGGCGTCGCCCCGTGTGGGTTGGGCGCACGGGACATTTTGCGGTTGGAAGCGGGGCTTTGCCTTTACGGGCACGACCTTTCAGAAGACATCACGCCAGCGGAAGCCGACCTGATGCGGTTTGTTGCGATGGAGAAACCCTTCATCGGGCGAGAAGGCATTGAAGCCCAATTGCGTGATGGCATCAAACGCAAGCGAGTCGGGCTGAAATTAAACACCCGCGCCGCTGCCCGCGAAGGTTCAACCGTTTTGGGCGACGGACACCCTATCGGCTTCGTGACCAGCGGCGTCTTCTCGCCTCACCTGAACACCGCCATCGCGATGGCGTATGTAGCGACAGAATGGGCACAAGTGGGCACAAAAGTTCAAGTGCTCGTGCGAGGTCAACCCGCCGACGCCGAAATTGTCTCTATGCCCTTCTTGCCCTTGCCGTCGCACTCAGAAAAGGGGTGTCAATAAATTCCTGCGGCTATTTGTGTCTGCCCTGCCCTTGCTTCAAAGGCTCCCAAACAGTTCCTTACCCTTGCTCACGGACTTGGCTTAGGTGCCTGAGGTGCTGGGGCTTTCGGTTGTTGGGGACCTTTAGGGCTTGGGATTGGAGCGGTGCGCGTTGGTGCCCCGTGAGAAGGCATCGGACCGTGAGCGCCTTCAGGCAGGGGCGCTGACTTGGGTTTAGAGAAATACCAATAAGCCACCGCCACAAGCACCAACACAACCACGATGACCGCGATGGCAACGCCAGTGGGGACTTCTCTCCGCATGGTTGACCACCTCCGCTGCGCTCTTTTGTCGTCCTTCAAAACCCTTCGCTACCAGGTAGGTGCATCGGCATGACGATGTAACGATAAGCCTCATCGCTCGTCGATTGCCACAAGGAGGCGGCAGTGTTGCTTTCTTGAAACCGAGCCACCACCTCTCCTTCTCGCACGACCCCTAAAAATTCCGCCAAGTAAGGGTGCTGGAAGGCAATTTCATAAGCCATAGGTTCGCTGCGCCATTCTATTCCGATGACCTCCCGTCCCACTTCCTCGTAACTGCCATATCCCGCTTCTATTGCCACCATCTCCAGTTCCTGCTCTTTGAGCCGCAAAATCACCCGATGGGGTGTCCGTTTTGTGGAGGGCTTGAAAATCGCCATGCGTCTCAATGCCGCTAACATTGCCCCCACTTTGATGACCACTTCGTGAGCAAAGTGGGTCGGGATCACCCGCCGATAAGGGGGAAAAGTTCCCGTTAAAGCCGTTGAGATTGCTCGCCAAGAACTTGCTTCCCAAGCGACCAGATGCCCATCTTCACTCACTTGCCACCTCACCACGCCTGCCTTCTCCCATAGAGGCAGGATCACCTTTAACGGCTGCAGTGGCAAAGTCATTTGCAAAGGCGGGAACTCCTCCAAATCTAAAGTCACCAACGCCAACCGATGGGTGTCTGTTGTCACGATATCTAAGGGCTCTTGGTCACTGTCTTTGCGAAAATGCACCCCGGTGTAAATGCCCATCGTCGGGTCTGATGATGCCGCAAAGAGCACTTTCCGCACCGCCGTTGCCAGCACCTTTCCGTCCACTTCAAAAGCACCTTGCCAGATGGCTTCTGCAGGAAGTGGGAATTCGTCGGCAGGCAAGATAGGCAAGTGATAGACCGAACCCCCAAAACGGACGGTCAGCCGTCCTCCTTCCAACCCTGTCGGCTCTGGCGCTTCCAAAATGAGCGTTTCGTCCTTCAAGGAAGTGACCAATGCCCGCCATTCCTTTCCCGACACCGCCATCTTCCCATCTTCCTCTACTTCTGCCGCCACCGTCCACTCCAGCCAAAAGTTCAAATTGGTCGCTGCCATCTTAAGTTCACCGTCTTTTGCCTCCAGCAAAATGTGCGACAAGATGGGCAATGTCGTTCGTGCCCCGACGGTCGCAGCGGAGAGGAAACGAAGGGCTGTATCTAAAGCACTTCCCATCACCCGACACTGCATGACCGCGTGCCTCCTTTTTGCTTCGCTCATCATCCTCAAAACGGTCAGCGAGTTAAGGATAACTGTCAAAACGCTTCTCGTCAACCCGTCGGCTAATAGTTTGTCGCGGCTGCCCATTGGCGGGCATCAAGCCATGCCCTTTGGCGGGAAGGCAAAAGAAACGCCATTAACTTTGACGCCTCATTCCTTGAACCCTCGTAGGTGTCGCCTGAAATTTACGGCTTTTTGAGGAGGGCAAGGACGACTTTCCTGACATCCTCAGGGGTGAACTGAAGGCTGCTGCTTCCGAAGGCGGTGACAATCTGCCGTTTCCCTTTGCCGGGCTCTTCCAATTCGTGCACGGTTTTACCGTTGATGACGACAGCGGGTCCTGAAAGGTTCAATTCATGGAGACGGGCTTGCCCCTCGCGGGTCGTCAAGGAATAGACCCGAATTGCCAACGCCTCGCCGTAGCGTTTTTTGAGGGGTTGCAGGGCTTCCACGGTGTTGGCAAAAAGCGGGTAAATAGAGGCTTGCTGGCTGGGAGTGAGGACTTCTACGACCACCTTGGCTTTGGGACTGACAGGTTCTTCTGGCAGGGTCATCGCGCCCGGTATCCCTAAAATTTGTCGCCCCTTCTTGCGCAGTTTTTCCAACACTGCTGGCTCAAAGCCCTTGCCATACTGCCGTTGCAACTCTTGGTGGACGATCTCAATCAAGTCGGTGGAGTAGTAAGTGGACATAGGCTCATTGGGCTTGCGCTGGCAGACGACGGTTTGCTCCTTGCCGTTGCGCTTGACCTTCCACTCAAACTTGCCATTGACGAGGACAGTGGCGCAATGGATGCCATGCTTGGCTAATTCCTTTTGCCCTTGGGGCGAGTTCATATCGTAGAACTCCACCCGCACCCGCTTAGGGTCGGCTTTGGCGATTTCTTGCAAGATTTGCATCGTCTGCATATGACAGGCGACACCCATCGGAACGACAGCGACAACGCGCACCTTTGCCTTCGGGTCTCCTAACTGTTGTCCGCTAGGACCGGCGACAAACTCTGTTTCTTGCGATTTACTGGTTTGGCTTTGAGCGACTTCTTCTTCGGGCAAGGGCAGTTCCTGCCCTTCCTGTGCCCGCTGGCTGAGGCGGTTCAGCCCGTAAAGGGCGGCGAAGGCGATGGCAATGATCACGACGATGCCTAACCGAGAGCCTTTCATCGCCCGACACCTCCTATTTGTTGGCGCACCAAGCGCTCCAACCGTTCAGGGTCGGGCGCTCGTCGCACCGAAATGATAACGCCGTTGACGACAACTGTCGGCGTCATGACGACGCCAAATTTGTCGGCTTCTTCGTCCAGCACGCTAATGGTGCGCACGGACACCTCAGGATACTTTTGCGCCAGTTGCCCCGCTATCTCCCGCGCCCTCAGGCATTGCTCGCATGGTTCTACCGACTCAATGATGAGGATTTCAACTTTGCTCATGGCTTGTCCCCTTGCCCACAGGGTAGTTGCCGATGAACCAAACAACGCGCTTGCAACACGATGTCGCTCAAGGAGATGCTACTCCCTTTAAGCCGTGCCCCTACTTGCTCGCCCAGTCTCAATATTGCCTCTCCCGTCTCCCTTCGCTGTTTTTCGTCAATCGCCTGAACTCCCCAAAGTTCCTTAAGCGACGCGACTTCGCCTTCCAGTTTCTCCAAGCGTTTAACCAGTCCTTCCAGAACGGCGCTCACGAGGTATCGCCTCCTTTTTATGCAACCCCAGCGCCTTCAAAGAAGCAAGGGCAGTTTTCGTCACAGACGCCGATTTCTTCGGGCAAGGTAATTTCCCGCAGCAAAGTCACGACTTCCTTCGTTTGCTCCAAAGCGTAATCAATGTCGTCGTCGGTCGTAAATTTGCCCCACGAAAAACGAACGGAACAAAAGGCAGCCATCTCACTCAATCCCATCGCCCTCAAAACATGGGACGGTTTCAGCGAGCCCGAAGAACATGCCGAACCGACGGAAACGCAAATGCCCCGCTGCCCCAAATTGGCTTGCACCGCCAAAGCATCTGCGCCGAGGAGGCAAACATTTGCCGTTGACGGCAAAGTGTGTTTGCGGTGACCGTTAAGCCTCGTCATCGGCAACTCGTCCAGCAACCTCAAAAACCTCTTCCGCAAATTCCAAAGGTGGTTCGTCACGACCTCAAAATCCCGCACAGCAATTTCGGCAGCCTTGCCGAGCCCGACGATGCCAGCGACATTTTCCGTCCCCGCCCTCATCCCGTGCTCTTGATGACCGCCACGAAGCAACGGCGCAATCTCAACGCCTTTGCGGATGAAAAGTGCGCCGACGCCCTTTGGTCCGTAAAACTTGTGCGCCGAAAGAGCCAGCAAATCCACGCCCAACTCCTGAACATCAACGGGAACTTTCGCTATGGCTTGAACGGCATCGGTGTGCACCAAAACATCGGGACGCTTTGATTTGACCAAACGGGCAATTTCGGCGACAGGTTGAAGCGTCCCCGTCTCGTTGTTCGCCAGCATAACGGAAACGATGAGCGTGTCATCGGTCAAGGCTTCCAAAACGCTCTCTGGGTCAACCCGACATTGCCGGTCAACGGGCAAGCAAGTGACCTGAAAACCTTGCTCCTCCAGAAACCGACAAACGCCCAAGACGCAGGGATGCTCAATTTGCGTGGTGATGATGTGCCCTGCCTTGCGCCCCGCCAAGATCGTCGCCCCTAAAATCGCCATGTTGTTGGCTTCCGTTGCCCCGCTGGTGAAAACGATTTCGGATGGGTCGGAAGCGTTCAGCAACCGAGCGACTTTCTCGCGGGCATTTTCAACCGCCTTGCGCACCCTTCGCCCTGGCGGGTGAACGCTTGATGGGTTGCCAAATTCATCGCTCAAAAAGGGCAGCATCGCTTCCCGAACTTCTGGGTCAATAGGCGTCGTTGCGTTGTAGTCCAAGTAAACTTCTCGCACTGCCACCTTCGTCGCTCCCGTCATCGTGATGGGCACCTCCTTGCCTTCTCACGCTTGCGCCTTGCCCATGATGATTTGCAGGCATTCCGTCGGGTCGGGCAATTCTTTTTGCCAAAGCCATTCCACTCGCAGCCAGAAACCTTTCAAAACTTGCGAACGCAAAACACCCTTCGTCTTCGTCTCGCTCCGATAGCGCTTGCCTACCCTCCGAAAGACCGTCACCTGCTCCCGCTCAAAATCCACCAACCAAATCTCGCCCACTCCCGCCTCCCCGTAAACCTTCCGCTTTTCGCCGAGATCGTAACGACGGGTGCTTTCCGAGACAATCTCCACGACCAAATCGGGTGCCCCTTCAATGGCTTTTTCGGTGATGAGATGAGCCCGCTCTAAACGAACCGCTGCGATGTCGGTCTTTACCTTCTGACATCCCCCCAAATGCACCGTCGCCATGGAGCCCAAAACCTTTGCCTGCTTTGTTCGGATGCCGAAGATACGCATCAGCGGGAACAGGAAACCGAAGACATCTTCGTGCCTTGTCTTTTCGGGCGAGTGCACAATCATCACCCCGTCAATCAATTCCGCCTTGACATCCTCCTCAAGTGCCGTCAAAGCGTCGTAGAGCGCCTCGCTGACGCCTTCAATCCAAAGGGGTTTCGGCGACTCTATGACTTGATGTCCGAACCGAACTTCAACCAGCGCCATCGTGCGTCTCACCTACCTTCGGTTGCGGAATAGGTTTGTGCTCCCTTACGGTTGCCCTAACTGTTGCCTCACCCAATTGCGGATTTGTTCGGCTTGCTGTATTCGCTCTTGGGCGATGTTGGCGTTAAAGACCTCGTAAGGCGCAGCCCCTGCCAAGTCAGGGTAACGGGCACGAAAGTAATCTTCCGTCAAGGGTTTGCCAATCGCAGCCAAATCGGCGGGAGCGCCCAAAGCCATCGCCAAGCATTGCAAGTCATGAGTTCGTGGCGGCAAGGTTTGGAAGCGGGCGATGTATAGGGCTTTCAAGAACTTCTCCGCCACTTGTTGGGCGAAAACGGCAGCACCGTCAAAATCATCCTGAGCAAAGAGCCGCCTTGCCCTGTCCAACTCTCGCTCGCCTTGCCTAAGCCACATTTGCACTTGCTCTTCAATCGTCATGACGCCAGTCACCTCTTCATCGGGCAGCAACTCCCCTCGCAAAATCCAAACCCCTTCCCGACAAGCCTCGGCGACGACCCCGACTTGCCGCCTGAACCGCTCAAACTCCATCACTGTCAAGCACCAAGCATCAACCCTCAAATGCCACGAGACCGCTTCGTTGAACTTTCTGGCTCGCTCCAGAAACGGGATTCCCTCAAAAGCGTCGGAGACGACCATCAAGTCAATGTCGCTATCTTCCCTTGCCGTCCCGTTGACCCTTGAGCCGAAGGCGATGATGTGCTTTGGCTCAAACAACTGCAAAATCCTGTCCAAGTTCGCCTCTATGTAGTGACGAAGTTCGGCGTCTTGGATTTCAACTTCAAGCCCTTTCGCCATCATGAGCCACCTTCGTGTCAAGCAAAGCCTGCACGCCCCTACTTGTCTGCAACGCTGATGACTTCAGCGAAAGTTCCCTCTGTCGTCGGGCAAAGGTGAAGGAACGAAGGGTCAAAGGCGACAGCGACCGACTGACCCAATGCCAAGCCCAATGGCTCGGCTTCCCGCTTTGAAAGCAAGGCAACGACCTTGATGCCGATTTCCGTCGCCACTTCCACCCGCCACATCGCACCTTTATCCGTCATCGCCGCAACCTCGCCGCAAAGCAAATTCATTTGCTCACTCCCTTGGGCTTTTGCTGGCAGCAACTTCACTCGCTCTGGGCGCACGACGACGGTCACTTCTCCTTTGGGCGCACTTTGCCCTTTAGGCAATTGCACCCACAAGGATGCGCCGTTAAGCCAAACCTGAGCCCACTCAGCCGTTTGACCGCGCACTTCACCCCGCCAAATGTTTTCCGCTCGCGTAAAGTCCGCCACAAACTCGTTAGCGGGTCGGTAGAAAATCTCTTCGGGCGTCCCCACTTGCAATAGCCTCCCAATCCGCAACTTCGTCCCCCGTCCCTCGTCCCCCATCCCTTCTGTAAAATTCATCACGCCAATTCGGTCGGCAACTGCCAAAGTTTCCTCAAAGTTGTGGCTGACATGGATGAAGGTGGCTCCTGTCTGGCGTTGAATGGCTTTGAGTTCGCGGCACAACCGCTCACGGGTTTGTTCGTCCACAGCAGCGAGCGGTTCATCCAGCAGCAAAACTTTCGGCTCAACAGCAAGTGCCCGTGCCAAAGCGACCCTTTGCTTTTCACCCCCGCTCAAGGTCAACGGCAGCCGATGAAGCAAATAGGTGATGCCGAGCCATTCCGCCAGTTCCTGCACCTTCTGCCGAACCATTGCTTCGGGAAACTTGCGCACCCTAAGCCCGAAGGCGATGTTCTCAAACGCCGTCAAGTTGGGAAACAGGGCGTAATCTTGCGGGACATACGCTATGCCTCGCTCCTCTGGCGGCAAATCGGTGATGTCGCGCCCGTTCAGGAAAATGCGCCCTGATTTTGGGCGATGCAATCCCGCGATGCATTCCACCAACACCGTCTTGCCCGTCCCTGTCGGACCGAGCAAGACGAAGTATTCGCCCTCGCGCACTTCCAACGAAATGTCCCGCAAGTCAAATTCGCCCAGTCGGATGCTCAAACGCTCTATGCACAACATCGCCGTCGCCTCACTTTTTGATGATGACGCCATAGACGATGAAGTCCACGACCCAGTTGTTGACCAAGTGGAAGGCAAAGCAAGCCCAAGTGCTGCGAGTTTGCAAGTAAAGCGTCCCGACGATGAGCCCGAAAAGGGCGGTGTAAACCGAAAGGAAAAGCCCGAAACGACCATGTAGCAAGCCAAAAGCGACCGATGAAAGGAGCAAAGCCATCAAGGGCGAGCGGAGCAAGTTCGTCAATTTCGGGATGGCATAGCCGCGAAAGAAGCCTTCTTCAAAGAAGGCGGCGCCCGTTGCCCACAAAGCGATGGGCAAAAACCACAAACCTTGCCGTTGCCACCAACCCCACGAACTTTCCGTCGGGATGCCCAAACTCTTTGCCAGTAGCGACAGCGGATACCATGCCGAAAAAGCGATGAGCCAGTAGCCGATTGCCATCACCGCTTCCCGCCTGCCAAAGCGCCCATGATACAGCGCCGAGAAACTGTCCAACCGACAAAGAGCAAAGAAGACGAGGATTTGCGAAACGGTATAGGCGAGCACCGACCAAGGGTTGGTGGCGCTGACGCCGAGGGCGACGAACCAGCGCCGCAAAAGGGTAGCCAGCAAAGGCGGTCCCGCCAACGCCAATGTCACCTTGCCGACATCGGCAACCGCATTCACAGCGATTTCCCTCCGCCATCTCTTAACGACAGAGCCATTTCTGCCGTTCCAAAGGGTGCTGCTAAGCCGTGTAGATGATGCGTTTGATCAGGTGCAGGACGGCGGCTTGGTCACCGCTTTGGCGGGCTTTTTCCAGTGCGTCCCGATGGGCATAGATGAGCAGGGCTTTCTTCATGGCGTTGCCGAAAAACTCCTTGCTCAGCCGCATGGCTTGCACTTGCTCCATGCGGTAGGTGAACTGGTCTTCGCCAAACCATCCGTCGTAGCCGACATCTATGGCAGCGTAGCAAAAATCCACCAACCGCCAGACATCGCTGGTGCCCGCCACGCGGTCTTCATCGTTGCTGCGATATTTGGCGTCGTTCAAGTGGAAGTTGACGATAGGGACGCCGAAGCGTTTGAGCATGTAAAGTTGGGCGGCAGGTTCATCGCCATACATTTGCTCGTGCCCGTAGTCAATGGCGACGCCCATGTTCGTCCCGCCGCAAATGGCGTTCACCTCTTTGGCGACCAAGGCTGCCTTTGCCGTCGTGGAAGTCAGCATGTTGCCTTCCCTCGGTTCTTTCGGCTTGGCTTCCGTCCCGAACTTCAACCCTGCCGCCATCGCCTTTCGGTTGATTTCCACGCACGCTTCAATGAACAAGTCCAGTTGTCGCCCATAGTTGACCTCAAAGTTGTAGTCCCAGCCGTCCGCACCAGGCCAAAGGGCGACGCTGCTGCACCCGACCCGTTGAGCAATTTCTACGGCTTGCAAGCATTGCTCCAAAGCCCGTCGGCGGATGGCAGGGTCAGGATTTGTCACGCCTCCCAGCCGATAGCGGGAGTCCGTCCAGACATTGATGTTCATGTTCGTCGGCGTCACTTTGTAGTGGGCTAAGGCGTCTTTGACTTCGGCGATTTTGGCGTCATCTATTTGCCCGTTGGCATCCAAGAAAAGGACATCGTGGAACTCAATGCCCTCAATGCCCGCCCGAGCGACACGGGCGATTTGGTCAATGATGGTGTCACGGAAGTCAGGGCGGTGGCGGTTGTAGCCGAAGGGATTGAAGCGGTCGTAAAACTCGCCCGCACACCAATGCCCCGCCGCAAACTTGATGCCAAATTCACGGAAGAAGGCATCCAAGCGGTCACCTTCCAAGTAGCCCGCATACTCTGTCGTCAACTTCGCCAGTTTCTCTGCCGTCACTTGCATCCTAACCCACCTCCGCAGCGAGGAAGGATTTCCCGCTTTGACGATAGCAGAAAAGCCTAACCTTGTCAACGGCGAAGGAGTGGCAAGGAGGAGCAAGCCGACGCTCCACCCGCCTCTCTGCAAACACTCTCATCGTCAGGTTGGCAAAATCTTAGTCGGCTTGGATGGGAAGTTGAACGGAGGCTTCCTTAGGCTGCTCCGAAAGGGGCAGGTGACCTGAGAATGGACTGGGAAACTCAATTGCGCCGCCTTTACGACGACTTAGAGCGGCTGAGCGCTTTGCCGACGATGCCCGAATTTCTGCGACGCTATTGGCTCATCGTGTTGAGCCACTTGGAGCGGTGCGAACATCAACCGCAACGATTGTTGCGGTTGTGCGAGGCGGTGCTGGCTTACGAGTTGTGGCACCACAAGGCAATGACGAAGTTGGCGCAATCGGCTGAGGCACAAATGCGCTATGTCGTGCCTCTGGGTTGGGAGTTGCGGTCGGGTCTGTTGAAACTTTTGCGGCTGCTGAACGGCTATCAACCCGTGACGACGGAAGAGAGAGTCGTTTGGGAGTTACTGCGGGCTTTCTGCCATTACCAGTTGGGCAACACCGAGCAAGTCATCCAAAGTCTGGAAGAAGCGTGGAAGCACGGGGCACAGTCGCCCTTTATCGCCTTCGCTCTGGGTTACAACCGCTACCGCTGGGCGCTCACGGAATTTGCCCACCTCAACCCGACAGGGCGGCAATTGGTCGTGACTGACCCAGAGGCTTTCCAACAGGCTTTGCGACAGGCGGTCGCCGATTTTGAGCGAGGGCTTAACCTCTCTTCCGATACGGCGACGGAAGCCCTGTTGCATTTTTGGAAGGGCGTTGTCCATGAATTTCTCGGCGAACGAGAACAAGCCCAAGCCGCTTACGAGCGTGCCCGCACCTTAGACCCCGAAACCTATGGCGAGGAAGCCAAACAGCGCATGGAGAGGATGCAAGGCGAAGCGGCTATTTCTTCCCCACCCTCGGCGGAACTGTTGGAAGAACGCCACCGACCTGCCCGACCCATCTCGGAAGAAGAACTGGAAGGATGGCGCAAAACGGTCATGGAAGTGGAAACGGTCGCCGATTTGCTCAAGCGGATGGGCGAGGGCAAACCACCAACCTCCGAGGGTAATTGACGCCCTTTGGTGCACTCCTTAAAATTGAGTGTGGACTTTAAAGCCGCAGGATTGGGAGGTGACCGACGATGTTGCGGTCGTGGGTGATGACTTGCTTGGGTGTCGGGATGTTGCTGACGGTGGCGTTGGGACAAGGGAAAGCCCCCGCAAAGCCGACGACTTATCGCCCCTTGCCGCATGTCCTTGCGACGGTCGTTAAAGTGGACGCTTCCGCTCACACCATCACCCTCAAAGGCACCTATCGGGGCAAAGAGCAGGAATGGACGCTGAAAGTCGCCAGCGATAGCAAGATGATGAAGGACGGCGAAGACGCCAAACTCACCGCCTTCAAAGAAGGCGAACAAGTGTTGGTCTCTTGGAAGCCGGGCATGAAAGAAATCCGTGCCCTCGCCGACCCCGTCACCTTCTTCGCCTTCCTGCGCTACCCAACCTTGAAGGGCAAAGTCAAAGCCTTTGACGCCGCCACCTTGACCCTCACTGTTGAAGCCGAAGGCAAAGAGCATAAGGTGACTTTGCCAGGGCGCGGTGTCTGTTGCTTCGTGGGAGGCAAAGGGCACAAAGGCAAGGAAGCCGCTTTGAAGGGTGGCGAGGAAGTCGTCATCGTCCTGCGCACGCCTGACAGTGCGAGGGCGGTCTTTGACGCCGCTTCTTGGAAGGTCTACGGCGAGCAAGAATGGCAAGCATATCAGAAGCGGACGGGAGCAAAGAAAGGTGCTTAGAGTTCCACCAGAGAGAAGGCGGTGACGGTTGTGGCGCATCCTGAAGGGGCGCCGCGCCCAACTTTGACGGTGGCGGACGGGGTCGCTCTCATCGTCGGGGTCGTTATCGGTGCGGGCATCTTTAAAACACCGTCGTTAGTCGCCGCCAATACGGGCAATGAGGGTCTGTTTCTCCTTGCGTGGCTTTTGGGAGGGGCGGTTTCCCTCTTAGGGGCTCTTTGCTATGCTGAATTGGCGGCAACCTATCCTCATGCGGGCGGCGAATATCACTTTCTTTTGCGCACCTTCGGCAAAGACCTCGCTTTCCTTTTCGCTTGGGCGCGGGCGACCGTCATTCAGACGGGTTCTATCGCTATGCTGGCGTTTGTCTTCGGGGATTACGCTTCTCAATTGGTGCCCTTGGGTGACCACTCCTCTGCCATCTACGCCATCGCCGCCGTTGTCCTTCTGACGGTGCTGAATGTGATGGGCGTGCAGCAGGGCAAGTGGACGCAGAACTTGCTGACGGCTGCCAAAGTCCTCGGCTTGCTCTTAGTCGGCATCGCCGGCTTGATGGCATCCCCCAGTGACCCGATGACAACGGCTGCTTCGTCTCTTTCCTCTCCCTCCTTTGGCTTGGCGATGATTTTCGTCCTGCTCACTTATGGCGGTTGGAACGAAGCAGCCTACATTTCGGCGGAGTTGCGAGATGTCCGACGCAACATGACGAAGGCATTGCTTTTGGGCATCGGCGCTATCACCGCCATCTACTTGCTCGTCAACCTCGCTTACCTGAAAGGGTTGGGCATGGCGGGGATGGCGAAATCGTCGGCAGTCGCTGCCGACCTTTTGCGGACGACTTGGGGTGAGTGGGGGGCGAAATTTGTCAGCCTGCTCATCGCCATCTCTGCTCTCGGAGCGACTAACGCCACTATCTTCACGGGCGCCCGCACTAATTACGCGTGGGGGCAAGACTTTGCCCCTTTGCGGTTTCTGGGCGTTTGGCACCCGAAAACAAACACGCCCGTCAACGGGTTGATCGTGCAAGGGTTGATTGCTTTGCTGTTAGCGGTTTTAGGGGCGGCGACAGGAGAAGGGTTTGAAGCGATGGTGGCTTACACCTCGCCCGTCTTTTGGTTCTTCTTCCTGCTGACAGGGCTGACGCTCTTCATCTTTCGGGCGACCGACCCGCAAACGCCTCGTCCGTTTTTGGCGCCTTTTTATCCGCTGCCGCCCCTCATCTTTTGTGCCGTCGGCGTTTACATGCTCCATTCCAGCCTCGCTTATGCTGCCAGTGTGACGGTCGGGAACATGGTGAAATTAGGCATCGCCGTTTTGCTCGTAGGCATTCCGCTGCTCCTTTGGACTCGCAAGGCAACGCTTGCCCAGACAGGAGAGCCGCCAAGGAAACCTGCGTCCTGAGCGATGTGCTCTTGGCATGTCGCAAAATGTGCATTAGCCGATGGGACGCTTTTGATTGGGGCATGCGTCCAAAAGAGGTGGAGCAACTTTCTTTGGCTCGTTGTCGGTTGGTGGCTGAAAGGCGTTGCCAACCGACGAGGGTGAAGAAGGGCAAGGAGGCGATGGTGCATGCGCTCTCGGTGTTGGTTGTCAGGCGCTATGGCGGTCGTCGTGGTGGGGCTGGGAATCGCTATGGCGGTTGGGTTGTTTGTCGGTCTCGCCGCTGTCCAGCAACGCCCTCCAGATGTCCCGTATGTGCCGACGCCTTACGAGGTCGTCCAGGAAATGCTTAAAGTGGCGCGTGTCGGACCTAAGGACATCGTTTACGACCTCGGTTGTGGTGACGGACGCATCGTCATCACCGCTGTCAAAGAGTTCAAAGCGCAATGGGGCGTCGGCGTGGATATTGACCCCCAACGCATCCGCGAAAGTAATGAGAATGCCCAAAAAGCAGGCGCCACCGACCGTGTGAAGTTCCTTCAGCAAGACCTCTTCCAGACCGATATCAGTGAGGCGACCGTCATCACCTTGTATTTGCTGCCGTCGGTGAATTTGCGACTGCGCCCCAAGTTGTTCCGTGAGTGCCGTCCTGGAACGCGCATCGTTTCCCACGACTTTGACATGGGCGAATGGGAAGCCGACCGAACCTTGCGGGTGCAAGGTCCTTACCGCGAGCACACCGTTTACTATTGGGTTCTTCCCGCAGGGGTGGCGGGCACTTGGCGGTGGAGCGTCTCAACGCCCAAGGGTGAGCGTCGTTATACTCTCCGACTGCGCCAACGCTTTCAGAAAATCAGCGGCACCGTCGTCACTGACGGTGCGGAAACGAGCATCAGCGAGGCTCAGTTGAACGGCGATCAAATACGCTTCACGGTCGTCCGAGAAATTCAGGGGCAAAAGGTGACGATGCGCTTTAGCGGGCGGGTCAACGGCGACACGGTGCGCGGGAGCGCGGACATTCAAGGCGGTCCCTTCGCAGGCAAACGGGATTGGGTCGCTAAGCGTGACCCGGTAAATCTCTCAGGCACTTGGCGCTGGCAAGGTGGGGCTTTGCGCATAGAGCGGCGTAATGGGCAATGGGTCGCTACCCTCCTTCAAGGCAACCGTTCCCAACCCATCAGCGACTTTTATGTCTGGGGTGCTGGCATTTATTTCAGGCTCTCTGAGGGCACGGAAATCACCGCTGAGGGTGTCGTGGAGGGTGACCGCTTAACGGGCACTTGGAACGGAAAGCCTTGGACAGCCACCCGCACAAAAGGGTAGGGCTCAATGTCGTGTCCCCCTTTCCAGAGCCATCCAGAACCCTATCGCCAAAGACGACCTTCTTGAGAGCGTCATTCGCTTTCGTGCCCCTTAGCAGGCATGGAAGATGGTGACCGACATGACGCAGCGGGCAGCCCTTGCCCCTCCGGTGGCGGCACCAAGGGCGGCGCTCCCTTGGCGCTCGGTAGCGTTGGGGCTGTTGCTCCTTCTGCCCAATGCCTACTGGGTCACGATGATGGAGTTGGTGCGCTACGCCGGTCATCCCAGCAACATCGCTCCCTTCGCCAATGTCGTTTTCATCGTTCTCGTCCTTCTTTGCCTCAATCCCTTCCTTCGTGCCTTGCACCAGAAAATTGCCTTTCCTTGGCTGCAACCCTTCTCTCCGACGGAGTTGCTCACCGTTTACCTCATCCTTTCCATCGGCACTGCTTGGGTCGGGCACGATAGCCTTCAGGTTTTGATGCCGCAAATCGTCTATCCCTTCCGCTATGCCTCTGCCGAGAACCGTTGGGACGAACTTTTCCTCCCCTTTTTGCCCAAGTGGCTCTATGTCAGTGACAAGACGGCGTTGCTCAACGCTTATGCGGGCGGTCATCGTTTTTGGGCGCCTGAAAATTTTCGCCCTTGGGTGTTGCCTTTACTGGGTTGGGGAAGTTTTTGCGTTGCGTTGAGTTTGCTGATGATTGGCTTGTGCCTTTTAGTGCGACGGCGCTGGATGGAAGAGGAGCGATTGACCTACCCCGTGCTTTATTTGCCCAAAGAAATCGCTCGCCCTGCCAGTGCCCTGTGGCGCTCAACGCCCTTTTGGCTGGGCTTTTCCATCGCTGCTTTCATTGACTTGCTCAACGGCTTTGCGGCTTTGTATCCTTCCGTCCCCTCCATCAAAGTGCGGGTGTGGAACTACGACCCATTGTTGTCATCCCTGTTTGTCGGCTACCCCCTCCAAGCCTTGCAGGGAACGCGGATGAGTTTCTACCCTTTTGCCATTGGCTTGGGTTTGTTGCTCCCTCCCGACTTGCTGTTTTCCTGCTGGGTGTTTTATTGGCTGGAACGGATGCAGCGGTTAGTTGGGTTGATGGTCGGATGGACACAGTTGCCTGGTTATCCATGGACGAACTTCCAAGCCTTCGGTGGCTATGCGGGCATCGCTCTCTTTGCTCTCTGGGTTGCCCGCCGCTCTTTCTGGATGACCCTGAGACGGGCTTTTGGAGGGCAAGACACAACGGAGCGGTGGGGCTTTCAGATGATGGTCATCGCTTTGCCCTTCCTACTGGGCTTCGCCCATGCGATAGGGATGAGCCTACCGATGGGCGTCCTCTTTTTCGCCCTTTACCTTTTGCTGCTGCTTTCCATCACCCGCATCCGCGCTGAATTGGGTCCGCCCGCCCATGACCTACACAATGCAGGACCCGACGAAATTCTGATCGCTTGGTTCGGACCGCAGGGGCTTCCCCAGCGGGATTTGATCGTGGCGAAGTTGTTTTATTGGTTCAACCGCGCCTACCGCAGTTTGCCCTGTCCCCATTACTTGGAAGGCTTGAAGGTGGCGAAAGACGAAGGTGTGCCCTTTCGGGCGATGACGGTGATCATGATCATCGCCAGTGCCGTCAGCATCGCAGCAGCGATGCTCGTGCACCTGCACTGCTTTTACGCTTACGGCATCACGGCAAAATTTGTCGGTCCTGCCATCACCGCCTTTGGGGGCGAACCTTTCTGGCGGTTGCAAAGTTTGTTGGCAGCGCCACCTCCTCCCAACCCTTATCCCGTTCGGGCAATCCTTGCGGGCACGCTCTTTACTTTTGTCCTCATGAGCCTCAGAGCATCGTTTACTTGGTTTCCGTTGCATCCCGTCGGCTATGCCATCTCCACCAGTTGGAGCATGAATGTCTTGTGGATGCCCTTGTTCATCGCTTACTTGGCGAAGATGGGGGTATTGCGGATGGGTGGCTATCGGGCGTTTCGGCAAACGGCGTTGCCCCTCGGCATCGGGCTGGTTTTAGGGGAATGGACGGTCGGTAACCTTTGGCTGCTTTACGGCGTCCTTTGCGGCATCCCCACTTACGCCTTTTGGGTTTGAAGCCGAGGTGTAGGCGTGATACAATCTCAAGCGACGCCCATCAAAAAGTTCCCCAAAAGGGGTGATGGAAATGGCGGAGACAAAGCAACGCCTCAAACGCCTCCCGATGAGCAAAGAAGAATTTGCCAAACTCCCTGAAGGTCCCCCCTTCTACGACTACATCGGCGGGGAGGCGATTGAGGTGAACCGACCGACAGGAAAACACCAACGCATCGTCGTTTACATCGCCTTTGTCGTTGACCGCTTCCTTCGTTCCCACAACCTCGGTGTCGCCTACGCCGACATAGATGTCCTCTTACCGACGGGGACAATCGTCGGACCTGACCTTGCTGTCTTGCTAACGGAGCATCTTGACCGTTACGATGAGGAAAAGGGCGACATTATTGGTGTTCCTGACCTGATCGCCGAAGTCCTTTCGCCCACAACGGCTGCCTATGACCGAGTAGAAAAACTCGGCGAGTATCACCGAGCCGGGGTGCCTTGGGTTTGGCTGATTGACCAAGAGAGCCTGACGATAGAGGAGTTTCAATGGACGCAGGACGGTTATTTGCTGGTGCAGGCGGTGAAGGGCGGAGAAACCTTCCGCCCAAAACTTTTCCCCGCCTTGGAAATCAACCTCAAAACCTTGCTGGGCGAGTAGGAGTTCAAAAAGAAACAGGACGGGTCACCAACCCGTCCTGCCTTTTGTTTCCTTGCCAGTGTGCTGTGGTTCACTCTGTCTCGTAGTTGTCGTTACAACTCAGGTCGTAGGGGTGATTGACTTCCTGACCATCAGGGAACCAGGTGTAGCCACGCACCGTTTGCGTCGGCTTGAGCCATTTGACATGGGAGTCAGCGAAGATGTAAATTTTCCCGCCCAAATGCCATTGTCGGTCCTTTCGCCACCACCAATTGCACCAAGTTCCCGCATCAGGACAGGGGATACCAGGCTCGCCAACCATAATGAGACTCGCAGGACGCTGTATCTCAGGCAATTTTCTCGGTTCCCCGCAAAAGGCTGACCCGTTGTAGTGGTATTCCAGCGGCACCCATCGCCCACCTGTCATTTGCCGCAATGGCCAACGAAGCGGGTCACTACTACGGAAGATCTCTGAGCCACAACAGCCACCCTCCTGAGGACTGGCTTGATGACCCCCCTCTTCGTTGTTCACGACATTTTGAGTCGGGCAGTCCCAGATTTGCCAATTGCGGATATAGGGTTGTGTAATCATCCGCCAACTGTAGTAGGGCTCTTGTTGAGGCGCCCAACAGGGACGCCCGATGCCGACCCGAACGAAGGGGAACCGTTCATCATAATCTTGCGTGTATTGTGCCAGCGACATCGCTAAGTTCCTAAGGTTGCTGGTACATTGAGCCTGTCTTGCCTTCTCGCGAGCCTGGCTGAACACAGGGAACAGAATTGCCGCCAGGATCGCGATGATCGCAATCACAACGAGCAACTCAATGAGCGTAAAGCCATGACGCCTCATCACCGAACACCTCCCCTCGGTTTTTCGGCAAAGTCTACGAGGATGGTGGCTGCTCCTTTTTCAGCGTTTCGGCGCCCCTCACCTCCTTTCGGGCTTTCGCCAGTTCCTGCTCTATGATTTGCCGAATGAGGAAGGACATCGGATCGCCAGGGCGAGCCGTCCCCTGCAGAGTGATTGTTTTGGGGCTCCCATTTAGGGGAAGGGTGAAAGTCTTTTTGCCGTTGATGGTCAATGCCACCGCGCAAGAGTCGTTGCCATGGGGCACCTTTCGGAAAAACGCCTGAACTTTTCTGGGGTAATCGCGCACCAATTGCCGCACAAATTCCACCGTCCCTTTCGTGCACGGTCCGCCATGCTTTGGGTCAAGGGCGACATGAATGACAACAGGCGCCTGAGGGTCACCAAGATGAGGCGGTAAATTGGAGAGGTCTGCAACAATCTGCCTTTGGAGCACTTCATCAGGGGTCAGAGCGCTCTTTTGCTGCCGCCAATAGTTCCAATGCACTCCGACTGCCGCTAACACCAACATTGACCAAAACAAAGCAGCACCCCATTGTTGCTGCCTTGCCATCCCTTTCTCCCCCCTTCAACGGGGCGCCGTCTTAGAGGGTTGGCTCGGTAGGATACCAGTTGGCGGAGCCGTTGGAGTAACACCAGGGCGACCCGTAGGACCTCCTGGGCGAGCAGTTGCAGGGACACCTTCTTCAATTGGAGGGCGCTCCGTGAGAGATTGGGGGCGGCTCATCAGCAAATACACCCCAATGACAACAAGCAAAGCAACAGCAATTACCAAGCCAGCCACCCATGTCGGCACTTCTTTGCGCATCCCTTATCCCTCCTTGCCTTCGCCCTAATGGCAAACGCCAGCGTCAAGTATATACCACCCCCCCCCTGAAGTCGCATTGACGAAGATCAATTTTGCATGGTGGGCAAAAAGGAAGCAGAATTGGAGGATGCATCCGCTGGGGGTGAAGGCAGGGATGGCACTCGCTTTTATTGAGCGGGAGGAGCGTTTAGAACCGTTGGGGGAAGGGGTGGAGCGGTTGCGGCAGCTGGTTGCCCAAGAAGTCATTCCAATGCTGGAATTTCGGCGAAACATCCCTTTATTGGGCGCACCCTTGCAGCCAGGTCAAACCCCTCTCCCACCCCGAAGTCTCCTGCAACGCCATTCCTTTTTGGAAATCGGGGTCATTTTAGAAGGGGCGATGGGGCTCTGGTGGCGGGGGCATTTGACGGTGTGCCGAGCGGGGTCGGTGGTGCTCATCCCGCCCCGCTGTCCCCATTTGCCTCATGTTCCCTTGCCCCAGAACCTTGCTCATCGCGTTTTGTGGCTCATTTTTCCGCCCCATCAATGCATCGCCCACCAATGCGCTTGGCGGGATGGGGTGCACTATGTCGGCACTTATTGCGCTTTGGACGACGACGAACTGATTTACCTTGGACGGAGTTTGTGGCGAGAGTGGCGCCAGCAGGATGAATGGTCGCCCCTCGTCGTTAAAGGCTATTTGTTGGCGCTATTTGGGCGGATGCTGAAAGCCCCTGCCCGTCCTGCCATTCCCAAATACGAGCGATTGATGACACCACTGCCTGCCCAAGACCCACTCGTTGACGCCGTGTATCGGTTTCTTTGGAGCAACTACAATCATCCCATCCGCCTGAAAGACTTAGCCGCCGCCATCGCTTACAGCCCCGCCTATTTGTGCCGCCACTTTCGGCAGAAGACAGGCGAAACCCCTTTTCAAGCCTTACGCCGTATCCGCCTTGAAGTCGCCAAGCGGTTGCTTTCGCTGAACCTTTCCATAGCGACAGTCGCAGAAATGGTCGGTTTCAACGACCCGTTGTATTTCAGCAAAGTCTTCACCCGCACAGTGGGAACGCCCCCCACCCTCTATCGCCAACGGTTCGCCCGATCCCGCCGTTAGGTCAATATTTTCCATCTCAATACAATGCCTTCCATTGCCCCTTCGCTACTTACCCATTAGGCTATCGCATGACCTTGAAAGGGGAGGTGAACGCAGATGTTGCGACGGCAACGGAAGGGCTTCACCTTGATTGAACTGCTCGTGGTGATTGCGATCATCGCCATTCTGGCGGCGATTCTGTTTCCTGTGTTCAGTCAGGCACGGGAAAAGGCACGGCAAATTTCCTGCTTGTCTAACATGCGGCAATTAGGTTTGGGTTTTGGGCAGTATGTGCAGGATTACGATGAAAGGTTGCCGGGGACGGCGATTATTGCTCCTAACTGCGCCCCACCTGGTTGGTGGGACGATCGGGGGCTGCCAGGGCATTGGGTTCCAGCGGGTCTAATCCGAAACTTTCCCGCTTGGACGGTCACTTTCGGCGCTATTTTCCCCTATGTCAAAAATGAGCAACTTTACTACTGCCCTTCTGACCATTGGGTCAGCAGCCCTGCGCGTGTGGGGGCAAACCCCAACCCGCCAGGGCGACGCGTCTATTTTTCTTACTCGCAAAATGGCTACCTTTCTCAACACCGCCCCATTGCCACGATTGACAAGCCCGCTGAGGTTATCAACTTGGTGGACGAAGCCGAGACCCTCAACGACGGTTTCTTTGTCCCCTTCTGGTGTCCCGGTGACCAGACGCAATGGCCGCGCCCCTGTTTCTTGATTGACCAACCTTCCTTTATCCACAACGGTGGGGCGAATTTTTTGTATGTGGACGGGCACGCCAAGTGGCATAACAAACAAGCCATGATTGACCCCCAGCAAGTCGTCCTGCGCTATTACTGGGCGACGCCTCCACCGACTTTGAACTCCTTTTACGCCCGCTGCGGTCAATTTTGAACAAAGAGGCGATAAGGATGCGGCATGCCTTCACCTTGATTGAACTACTGATAGTAATTGCGATTATCGCCATCTTGGCGGCGATCCTGTTTCCTGTATTCAGCGCGGCGCGAGAGAAAGCCCGTCAGGCGGCATGTTTATCCAACTGCAAACAATTGGGGTTGGGCTTTCAGCAATATCTTCAGGATTACGATGGGTTGCTTTCAGGACCAGCCCCAGGCACGACGGAATTGGGTTGCTGGCCTCGTCCTTGGGGTCCGCCTTACCAGTGCACACCCAATCGTTGGAACCGATGGGGGCAGTGGGTTTGGGGGTTGCCGGTGCTTCAGCCGGGCTACACCGACCCTGCCGCTGCTGCCGTCACTGACGAAGCCCGACGAGGGCTTATCGTCACTCAGGGCTCGTTGTTCCCTTACATCCGCAACGCTCCCCTTTACATTTGCCCGTCCGATTTTCGGGGCAAGGAGAAGAACCTCAGTTACTCCTTCAACATCTGGTTCGGCTACATCCCTGACGCACAAATCCAAATCCCCGCTGACGCCGTCATGGTCATTGACGAAGCCTTGACGCTCAACGACGGGCTTTTTGTTCCGCCACCTATTGACTGGCCGTCCTTCTATCACAACGGCGGCGCCAACATGATTTATGCCGATGGACATGCTAAATGGATGCGCAGGGAGCAAATTGTTCCGGGCACTCGGCGCCGCCCTTGGGCACCCTTTGAGCCCTTCAGTTGGTCCAGCACCTGCCGAACTTGCCCTTAGTCAAGGGCATGAATTTGCCTTGATAGGCTTCGCATAATTGCTAAGCGGTGGCGGAACGATGGCAAAAGTGCAGGTTGCCGTTCCTTTACCTACTCTGGAGGTCAAGCGCCCGGCTATTTCATGGCGTCCCTTTGTCCTTGCCTTTTTTCTCATCCCGGTTGCCGCTTACTGGATGGCGAGGCGGGGGCAAGATGGCATCATGTCCTTAAGCGTTCCCCCTGTCACCTTCGTTTTCCTTCTGGCACTCCTCAACTTCCCCTTTGCCCGTTGGTTCAAACGGTTTGCCCTCCCTCAAGCCGACTTAGCAGTGCTATGGGCGATGTTGGCGGTGGCGACGGGCATCGCTTGCGAATGGGGCGAAGCGCCGGGGTTGACAGGTCTGATATGGTTTGACAACCCGACAAACCGCTACAGTGAACTCATCATCCCTTATGTGCCCTCTTGGATGGTGCACAACTACAAAGATGCCCTTCAAGCCTTCTTCGGCGGTCACCGTCCCTATGACCTTTATCGCCCTGACCACCTTATGGCGTGGTTTATCCCGTTTCTCGGTTGGAGTGGGCTCATCTTCACGCTGGTGTTCTTGATGCTTTGCCTTTTGCTTTTGTTAGCGCCGAGATGGCTGGAACAAGAGCGGCTTAGTTACCCCATCGCTACCGTGCCCATTTACCTTTCCCATGACGGTTGGGCATCCAAGTTGCTGAGCAACTGGCGCTTTTGGTCGGGATTTGTCATCGCAGCGATTTACGACACCGCTTATGGTTTTGTCTTTTGGTGGCGGGGTCAAATTTCGCAGGCGTGGAAAGGGCTTGACATTTCCCAACTTATCATCAACCGACCTTGGAATGTCATCGGTTGGACTCCCATCCCCCTTTTGCCCTTCATGATGGCGCTCAGTTACTTCATCCCTGCCGACTTGGCGTTTTCGGGCGTCTTCTTTTTCTGGTTTCGCAAAGCCCAGCAAATTATCGCCGCCGCTTTGGGGCACGATGTCGTCCCCCTTTGGGGTGGGATGGCAGGGGCAGCAAAAGTCCCTTACTTAACGGAGCAATCCGTCGGTGCATTGGTGGCGTTGTTTTTCGTCTACCTTTGGCACACAAGGGGTTATCTGCTTTCGGGACTTGGTGCGAACCTTCAAAGTCCTCATTGGCGTCCGTTGTTGCGCTTTGGACTTTTCGGCTTATTGTTTGGAGGGGTAGTGCTTTTGGGGTTCGTTTGGGCGATGAAAAGTGACATGGCTTTCTTGCTTCTTTACCTCACCCTTTTCCTCGCCATCAGCACTGCCATCGCCAAAATTCGCGCTCAAATCGGTCCGCCCATTCACGAGTTCGCTTTTATGGGAGCAAACCGTTGGTTCATTGACTTGCTGGGCGCTGAACGGTTGGGTGACCGTGTTGTCACCATCATGGGCTACCTTTACTTCACTCATCGCATCTGGCGCAGCCATCCCATGCCCCAAATGGCGGACGGGTTCAAAGTCATCCACGAGGCGAAAGCGTTGGACATGAGGTTTGTGGCAGCGATGATTTTTGCCATCGCTTTGGGGACGATGGCGATGTATTGGGCGAGGTTGCAGGCTGGCTACATTTGGGGCAGCGGTTCCCCTTGGGGTTATGCGGCTTGGATCATGGAGTGGCGAAACATGAAAGAGCCCAACTACACGGCTGCAGCGTTCGGGGTAGGCGGAGCGTTGTTCACCTTGCTGCTTGTCTGGCTCCACAATCGCTTCCCTTTCCTGCCTTTGCACCCGGCGGCATATGCGTTGGCGATGAATTTCGGCATTGACTATTGCTGGTTTCCGATGCTGATCGCTGGGCTGGCAAAAACTGCCATTGTCCGATATGGTGGTCAGCGTTCCTATCATGCCTTCGTGCCTTTCGCCTTGGGCATCATCGTCGGCGAATTTTTAACAGGCAGCGTTTGGAGTTGGATTTGGATTTTGACGGGGCGACCGACCTACAGTTTCAGCATCAACTGAACGGCGGCGAGTGGCGAATAGCAGGTGGTTCTTGTGAAGGCAATGATGCCTTATCGCTATTCACCATCCACTGCTCGCTTGAGGTGATGGTTATGATTCGTTTGGGGCTCGTCGGTTACGGTTACGCAGGGCGGGTGTTTCATGCGCCCCTTATCGCGCAAGTGGAGGGGTTGCAGTTGGTGGCAGTGGCTTCGCGGGATGAAGGGCGACGGCGACAAGCCCAACACGATTGGGGCGTCAAAACTTACCCGTCACCCGACGACCTGTTCGCCGACCCGCAAGTGGATGCTGTCGTCATCGCCACGCCCCACAATACCCATCACGCCCTCGCCAAAGCCGCGTTGCAAGCGGGCAAGCATGTCGTCGTGGACAAGCCTTTTACCCTCACCGTCGCAGAAGCCGACGATTTGATCGCCCAAGCGCGAAGGCAAAATCGCCTCCTGACCGTCTTCCACAACCGCCGTTGGGATTGGGATTTTTTGACGGTGCGAAAGGCGATGGAAAGCAAGTTGCTCGGTGAGGTGTGGCTGATGGAGTTGAATGTCGGTCGCTATGGTCCGCCGGGACGATGGCGGGCAGAACGAACGAGCATGGGTTCGCTGCTCCACGATTGGGGCGTTCATCTGATTGACCAAGCCTTGCTGTTGATGGGCAAACCGAAAAAGGTGATGGCTTGGCGACATTTTCGCCTCTGGCAATTGAGTGTGGAAAGTTTCTTCCGCCTTGTGCTGGACTATGGCGACGGGCGCACGGCTACCATTGAGGTCAACTACCTGCGCAAAGTGGAACGACCAAGATGGTTCATCCTCGGCGACCAAGGTGGGCTCATCAAATTCGGGTTAGACCCGCAAGAAGATGCCCTCAGGCAAGGCGATTTGGGCAAGGCAAGAGAAGTCCCTGAGCACCGAGCTAAAGTGTGGACACGCCTAAATGGGCATGACGCCGAGATAACGCTGGAAAGTGTTCGGGGCGATTGGCGAGAGTTTTACCGCAATTTCGCCGCTGCCTTGACCCAAGGAGCGGAGTTAGCCGTCAAGCCAGAAGAAGCAAGGGAAGTCATTCGCCTCGTGGAAGCCGCCTTGCAATCGGCAGAAACGGGGCAATTGATGACGCTCTCATGACTGGCACAATGTTAACGGTGAACCAAATGCAGGCGGAAGGCTTTCGGCAAGAAGTGCTCAATGTCAAGTTGGCGGAGTTGCTGGCGCAGCGCGGACTGGTGGCTTTGCCCGAACAAAGGTTGCCTGAGGCGCTGCCCGATGTCCTCGTCATTTTTCGTGGCTTGAGGCTGAACATTGAAGGCGAAGTCAGCGACCAAGTTGGCGCTGAGCAAAAAGCATGGGGCAAAGCCAGCGAACGAGTCCGACGCGATATCGCCCACATCGCCATCGCTTTGCTCTACCCGCCACATCTGCGCCACGAGCCGATAGGAAACTTGCCCAAAGCCCTTGAGCAAGCGACTTTGAAATTTGCCGTTTGCGTCCCACCAATCCCCGAATTGCCTCATTGGCATGAAGGCAACATAGACGCGTTGACGAATGTTTTGCACACCGCTTACGAGCAATTGGCTTCCGAAGACGCCGTGCAAAAAGCGGCGGCGTTGCTTCGGGAAGCCATCCAGTTTCCTGCCAATGAAATCCTCGCCCTCGGCGTTTCCGTTGACCGGGTTGCTTACCCGTTGGGCATCCCGCCAGAGAGCGTTTCTAAGCGCAAACTTCGCCAAGCAATTTCCATCGCTCAAATCGCCTCCCTTGTCCTTGCCAACGCTATGCTGTTTCAGGAGGAGTTGGCTCAAGTTGACCATCGCGTCAAGCGGTTGCGTCAATGCCTTGAAGCCAAAAACTTGTGCGAGGAGTTGCTTGAAGTCTGGAAGTTCGTTTTGGACGAAATCAACTACCACGCCGTCTTTGACATCGCCAGAAAAGTTTTGCTGGAGTTGCCTGCTCTGCCGCAGATTAGCAACGCACTGCGCCAATGTGCCGAGAAAGTTTTGGAAGTTGTCAGCATGAGAGTTGCCACTCGTCACGATGTCGCCGGTCGGCTCTATCACCTGCTTTTGGGCGACATCGCAAAACCGCTGGGCACTTACTACACTTCCGTGCCCGCTGCGACTTTGTTGCTTCGGCTGGCATTTGAGCCCCAGCGATGGCAAATCTCTTGGCAAGACCTAACTTCGGTCGGCAAATTGCGCATTGCCGACTTCGCCTGCGGAACGGGCACTTTGTTGATGGCGGCTTTGCAAGCGGTCCTTGACAACTTTTTGCGGGTCGCTTGGCACAACGGTGGGGATTTGCCGACGCAAAGGCAAAAGTTGCTTAAGGGTTTGCTTGAGGATGGGCTTTGGGGCATGGATGTTTTGCAGTCGGCTGTTCACCTGACGGCGACCGCCTTGACTTTGCCCGTCCCAGAAGTTACCGTCAAGGGCATGAACCTTTACGCTTTGGATTTGGGCGTTCGCGGCAATGAGAAGCGATTGGGAAGCCTTGACTTGTTGAGAGGGACGGCTCAAGTGACGGTCGCTTTGCGACCGTTTCAAGTCGCCCGCACGAAAGGCAAACGGGTGACGGAAACCCGCCCCCAACAAATTCAACTCCAACTGCCTGAAGGCGGTTTTGACTTGGTTTGCATGAACCCGCCGTTTACACGCAGCACGGGAGGCAACTTGCTTTTCGGCTCACTCCCACCAAAAGAGCGCAACGCACTGCAACGGGAATTGCAAAGGCTCATCCAAGACGAACACCTTCTCGCCTCCGCAACGGCAGGATTGGCATCGGTTTTCGTAACGCTGGCTGACCGCTATTTGAAGGAAGGCGGTCGGATGGCACTCGTTTTGCCCAAAGCGTTGCTTTCAGGTGTGGAATGGGAGCGGACGCGACAGTTGTTGACGCAGCGCTATGTCGTGGAGTTCATCGTCGTCAGTCACGACCCACAGCGATGGAACTTTTCGGAGAACACAGATTTGAGCGAGGCTTTGCTCATCGCCCGAAAACTTTCGGGAAACGAGCGACCGAAAAACAACGCCGCAAGGAAACACAACCCTTGTTTGCCGCTGGAAAGCGATGACAACCCGCCAGACAGAACCATTTGCATCAACTTGTGGCGCAACCCGCGCAATTCAACGGACGCCTTTTTCGTCGCCGAAGCAATCCGCCGACAAAGTGTCCCGACACTTGACAGAGGCGTCCTGCACATTTGGGTCAGCGATGAAAAGTTTGGCGAAGCCTTTGCTTTGAATTGGGACGATGTTTGCCAACTTGGACATTGGCTTTTGCCTGTCGTCTACGCCCAAAGCGATTTGGTGCGGGAACTGCTTTCGCTGCCGTTGCGCAACAAACTTTTCCTTTGCCCGCTGCGGGAGTTGGGTGAATTGGGACCGCAACGGCGGGACATTTGGGATGCCTTTGAACCTGTGGATGCGCCGCCGGGCTATCCCGCCCTTTGGGGACACGACGCCACCACAATGACCACGATGCTGCAAAAGCCCAACGCTTACTTGCTGCCGTTAGGTGTCCCGCGTAAAGGGCGCCCTTTGAGGGACGCAAAACTTTTGTGGAGCAGGGCAGGACGAGTGCTCATCGCTGAACGGATGCGACTGAACACGCAAAGATTACCCGCTGTTTTGCTTCCAGAACCTGTCCTGAGCAATGTTTGGTGGCCGTTTCAGTTGCAGGAGAAGTTGGGTGACGATGCTGCGAAAGCGTTGGTGCTTTGGCTGAACAGCACGATGGGCATTTTCATTTTCGTCGCTAACCGCGTTGAAACACAAGGAGCGTGGGTGACCTTCAAAAAGCCGACTTTGCACGCCATGCCCGTTTTGGATGTCCGAAAGTTGACGAGGAGGCAGAGGCAAAAGTTTGCGCAAACTTTTGACCAACTCGCCGACAAACCGCTGATGCCACTTTCGCAACTTGCCGATGACCCAGTCCGCAAAGCGATAGACGATGCCATTAGTGCCACTCTCGGTTTGCCTGACCTAACGCCCTTGCGAGTTGCCCTTGCTCGTGAGCCTGTGTTCACATTGAAACCGCTGCAGCAAAAACGCATCCGCAAGTAGCCCGTCAAGACGCACAAAAGCGATCCATGACTTTCCGAACGCACTCCAAAAGTGGTGACAAACTTTGGGCACGGTGATGAAGGGATGGCACGAACTTTCACGCTGGAAGTCGTGACGCCTGAACGGGTGCTCTTTTCGTCCGACGAGGTGGTTTCAGTGACGGCACCAGGCTGGGAAGGCAGTTTCGGAGTGATGGCGTTGCACGCTCCGATGGTCGTCGCCTTGCGCACAGGCGTCGTCACGATCAAACTTGCTGGCGGCGAGGAAGTGCGTATTGCGACGACAGGGGGTTTTTTTGAAGTCGCCGACAACCGTGCTGTCATCCTTTGCGATGTCGCCGAGTTGGGACGCGAAGTTGATGTGGAAAGCGCCCGCCGCGCTTTACAGCAAGCGACGGAGCGACTGCAAAATCTGCAGGATCACACGGTTGACCGTGAGCAAGCCCACCATGAAAAGGAATGGGCGACAGCGCGATTGAAAGCGGCAGGCATCCTATAGGCAGGCGGCAGATTGGTATGCGGCTAATCACCAGCCGCCACAACGAAGTCTTCAAGTTCCTGCGCTCCCTGACGGAACCGCAAACCCGCAAAAAACAGGGTGCTTTTTTGTTAGACGGGGCGACTTTTGTCGCTGAAGCCTTGAACGATGTCCCGACCCTCGTTCGCCTCGTTGTCCTCACTCCGTCCTTTGCGGAAACGGAGCGGGGGCGACAAATCATCGCAAAAGCCGACTCGCAAGGTGTGCCCATAGTGCTGATGGCTCCCGAATTGCTGGACGAACTGGCGCCTTCCGAAACACCTCAAGGCGTTCTCGCCGCTATTGCCCAGCCGACTTGGGAGCGATGGGAGCGGATGACCATCCCTTCCTTCGCCACTTTCGTCATTTTGGAAGGAGTGCAAGACCCGACGAATGTCGGCGCCATCCTTCGCACCGCCGCTGCCGTCGGCGTCGCTGCCGTCTTTTACACCAAGGGCACTGCTGACCCTTTTTCGCCCAAAGCCGTTCGGGCGAGCGCAGGGAGCATCTTGCAGTTGCCCGTGTTGCCTATTTTCAGTGTCGGCGAAATGCACCGTCGGCTCAAAGAACAAGGCGTTCAATTGGTGGCAACTGTCCCGCAAGGGGGCATAGATTGCTTTGACGCCGATTACGCACACCGCGTCGCCCTTGTCATCGGCAACGAGGCGAGGGGCGTTTCAACGGAGACTTTGCAATTGGCAGATTTGAAAGTCAGCGTCCCGATGCAAAGCAAAGTAGCCTCCCTCAATGCTGCCGTCGCTGCTGCCATCATCCTCTACGAACTCTTTCGGCGACGACGAGGGGCAAGGCGCGATTAAGAGCGATGGCGGCTTGCGGCAACCGTAATGCTGGCAGCGGCAATGGCTTTGAGGAAATCGCCGAGCACGAAAGGCCAAAAACCCATCGCCAGCACTTTGTCGGCACCGACGAAAAAGGCAAGCCAAGGCAACCCGAAAGCGTAGATGACGGCATTGGCGATGAGCAGTCCTGTCAAGGCTTGGGCGAATGAACGAGCCCAACCACCCTCCATCAGCCAACCAGCGACGAAAGCGGCGGGAACAAACCCAACGATGTAACCGCCCGTCGGTCCGAACAAACTTGCCATCCCACCACGCCAACCCGCAAAGATAGGCAACCCAACGATGCCCTCCAACACATACGCCATCACGACCGCTGTGCCGTAGCGGCGACCAAGCAACGCGCCCAAAAGTAAAACGCCAAAGGTTTGTCCCGTGATGGGCACAGGCGTGAAAGGCAACGGGATGCGAACTTGAGCGCAAGCAACGAGCAACAAGTTAGCGACAAGCAAAGCAGCAACCCGCTCGGCAAGCGAGCGTTGCCGTAGCCATGAAGCGACGACCGTCATCCGACTGCCACCTCCGTTGAAGCGAATGGTGATCGAGCAAATTATGACGGGCAAGATGATGGGGTTATTAGCCACGACCGTGAGCCGCACAACGGAGACCAAAACCGTCAACCCGCCTTGGCGCTACACTTTTGTCGGTGCACCAAAGTCGCCATTTAGTGGGGCGAGGGAAAAATGCGACGGGATGCTTTAGTGCAGGAATTGCAAAGCATCGTCGGCGTTGATGGTGTCATCGCCCAACCCAGTGAACTGGTCGTCTACGAGACGGATGGGTTATCGGTCTTCAAGCATCCGCCCGATTTGGTCGTCTTCCCGCGCTCAACGGAAGAGGTCGTTGCTGTCGTCCGACTGCTGCGTCGTTACAGGCTTCCGATTATCCCGCGTGGGGCGGGGACAGGGCTTTCGGGCGGGGCATTGGCAGAGCGAGGTGGCGTCCTCATCACGACGACCCGCATGAAGCGCATCTTGCAAGTGGACATCCGCAACCGTTGCGCATTGGTAGAAGCAGGCGTCGTTAACCTCCACATCACCAACGCCGTCAAGGCATGGAACTACCACTATGCGCCCGACCCGTCCAGCCAAGTCGCTTGCACCATCGGGGGCAACATCGCCGAAAATTCGGGCGGTCCGCACACCCTCAAATATGGCGTGACGACCAACCATATCCTCGGCGTGGAAGTTGTGTTGCCCGATGGCGAAGTTACTTGGTTGGGGGGCAAGACGGAAGAAAGCGTCGGTTACGACTTGCGGGGCGTCTTCATCGGCTCGGAAGGGACTTTTGGCATCGTGACGAAGGCGTGGGTGAAGTTGACCAGAAACCCTCAAAGTTACCGAACGATGCGGGTTTCCTTTGCCAGCGTGGACGATGCCGCTCAAGCCGTCTCCGACATCATCGCCGCTGGCATTATTCCTGCCGCCGCCGAATTCGTTGACCATGTGGCGTTGGATGCCCTCAAGGAAGCCTTTGGCTTGCGACTGCCCGAAGGGACAAAAGCGTTGCTGGTGATTGAACTGGATGGATTGGAAGTGGCGTTGGACCGTCAGGCGGAGCGGGTGAAGGAGATTTGCCGCAAAAACCATGCCATTGAGATTTTGCTGGCGCGCAACGAACAAGAGCGGGCGCAACTTTGGTTCGCCCGCAAACGCGCCTTCGGGGCTTTAGGGCGCTTAACGCCCAGTTACATCACGCAAGACGGAATGGTGCCCCGAAGCAAACTCCCTGAGATGATGCGGTTCGTCTATGCCGTCGGCGAAAAATACGGTCTGCGCATCGCCAACATCTTTCATGCGGGTGACGGCAACTTGCATCCGTGCATCCTCTTTGACGAGCGCAAGCCCGATGAAGTGGAACGGGCGCTGAAAGTCAGCACGGAAATCATCCGACGGTGCGTGGAAGTCGGCGGGTCGGTGACGGGAGAGCATGGTGTCGGCTTGGAAAAGCGCGCCTTTATGCCCTTCATGTTCACGCCCGACGAACTTGCCGTCATGCGGAAAATCAAGACGGTCTTTGACCCAGAGGGCGTTTGCAACCCAGGCAAAATTTTCCCCGAAGAAGCGGAAGTTGCCGAACCCGTCATCGTCGGTAAGCGCCGCCCGGCGGCGATGTGACGGATTTAAATTCGCCCCGCCACCCATAAGAGGGCGTTGCGGACGAGACGACGATAATGCGGGTTTTCGTAAACGCTCGGTCCGTGTCCCAGTTGCAAGTAGACGACGCGTGCCTTGCCATACTGGTGCGCCCAAGCCAATGTCGGAGCACTCAATTCATGGTCGGTGCCCAAGAGCGGATGAACCGTCGGAGAAACCCAAAAGCCCTTGTAAGTTTCGTCTACGACCTCAAAGCGGTCAGGCAACCCTTTCGTGACGGGGTGATGGGCATCTAACACCCGCACTGAAAAGGTGACATCAAAGTGCACTTGGCATCGTTCGTAAGGCGTCCCGTCGGGAGCAAGATCGGGTTGGAGAAAGTAGCGGGCGCCGATGATTTGGGGGTATTCGCTCCAGTGTTGGTAGTTAGCGATGCTGTGATGGAGCGCCAACACGCCTTTGCCTTCCTCCCGCAGCCACCGAACCATCCCTTGCTTTTGCTCTTCGCTGATTTCCTGCCAAAAGTCGTAGAGCACAATGGCATCGTAATCCCGCAACCCCTCACTCTGCCACATCTCATTGGCTTTCGGTTGTTGAAACTCGTCCCAGCGGATTTCAGGAGCCTCAAAGACGGCGAAAAAGGCATCCCGCTCAAAGGGATGCCCGCCCGTGAAAATAGCGACCCGCAGCGGCTGCGCCATTTTTTGCCCTCCTTTCTGAGCGACGAGAGCGGACGACTTCTTCAACGCATCGGGCAACGACAAGGCGAGGCGTGGCATTTAGGACAACCGTTAGCGTAACGCTGCGCCGCTTCCTCTATGTCCACACCCGCCAAATTTGCCACGCTCAACAACCACGCCAGCACATCGGAAAACTCCCCCTGCAATGCCTGTGCGTCTCTTCGGTCGCTTTTCAGCAACCGAGCCAACTCGCCCACTTCTTCCACAAACCAAAGGAAGGTGCGCTCCAGCCCTCGTTCAGCGTCGCGCTCAAAGTAAGTGCGCCGAATTTGCTCTTGCAACTGACGCAAAGTCACCGCACCCACTCCTTCGCCCTTGACAAATTTCGCCTTCAGCGGGCGGCTGTTCGGGTGTCATCGTGGACGAACCAAACGAAAGCGATGCACATTTCGTCCGTCGTTTGCTCGCCCCATCGCACCCACTTGGGCGGTCTGTTGGGGTTGCGGGGGTTTTTCTCCGAGTTGTCGTAGTAGGCGACGACTTGCACCTTTGTCCCTGCGGGCAAGCGGAGCGGCTCTTTGAAGAAGTAGGTTTCCTGCCAGTTGAAGTCCCAATCGCGCACCCAAACGAGGGGCTTTTCGGTGCCGTCGGGCAAAATCGCGGTCACTTTCATCTCCCGCCCCAGCAAATGCATGTGGGGCATCACCGCCAACACCTTCACATCGCGGGTGAAAGTCGCTTCGGCGCGCACTTCGTGGCGCTCCGCACCTGGGGGGATGGCGAACAGGAAATTGAGCACGGGCAAGACATGGACGATTTGGCGGGGCGGTTGTTTGGCGAAATAAATGCCGACTTTCGTTCGGTCGGTTTCGGGTTTGCCCGACTTGTGGTAGTGCACCTGAATGACGATGGTGGCGCCTTTCGGTAACCGATAAGCGATGCCATCGGGAAGGGGGATGGGGATGTTGCCTGGCGCCCAGCCGCCCAGACCGCCAGCGGGGATAAAGCCAGGTCCGCCAAAGGCTTCGTAGCCTGGTTGCCCATCCCGTCCATCTAACTGCTTGGCGCGCCCTGAAGTGTCAATGAAGGCGATGACATGGTGGACGACGCGGGGATTGCCCGGAATGACCTCTATCGCCGTCACGAACTTGTCTTCGGGGAAATTGGTCGGGAAGACGAAATGGCGATAGACATCCCGCCCTGTTGCCTCCAAGCGAAATTCTCGGTCGGGCTCCAGAACCAAATCAGGTTCGCCCAACATCCAACTGCTGGCAAAGGGCTTTGCTGGTGGAGCCTCTTTGGGCTCACCTTCGGGGCAACCTTCTTCCACCCAACGGACAAGGGTGGCAATTTCCGCTTCGCTCAGGCGCCGCTCGTTGAGATACTCGGCGACAGGTTCGGCTTTCCAAGGAGGCATTCGGCGGGTTTGCACATACGGCTTGATGAGCGGTGCCCACGCTGCGGCTTCCTCGTAAGTCATCAACGGGAAAGGCGCTGCTCCATTGGGGCGATGGCACGATTGACAGCGGTTTTGCAAGATGGGCAAGACATCGCGGTAGAAGGTGACCGAACCTGTTTTCGCACGGGGCTTAGGGAAAGGGATAAGGCAACCTTGCGCAGGCGTTTCGGGGTTGGGCACAGGTTTGCCTTCCAACACGGCAACGAGGGCGTCGCACAAATCGTGGCGGGTCACTTGCCCTTCATCAGGATTATCGTCAAGGCGCCCGCGATAACGGAGGACGCCGTTGCTGTCCAGCACGACGGCTTGAGGCGTCACTGTCGCTCCCAATGCCCGCGCCAACTCCCAACCCTTGACGACGGGCATCTTTAAGCCGACCTCGCGGGCATATCGGCGCACTTCGTCCAACGGCTCTTGTGGCATGGGGTTGACGAGGAAAAAGGCGACACCTTTTGGCTCAAAAGTTTCATGCCAGCGGGCGATGCGGGCAGGATACTTGCGACACATCGGGCATTGCGTGGAAAAGAAGACGAACACGACGGCACGATAACGGTGAAGGTCGGCGAGGGTGTAACTGACGCCATCAATGTCGCGGAAGGAAAAATCGGTGATGCGCGTGCCAATGGGCACGGAAGGCGTTCCCACATTTTGCGTCAGCGCCATCCCCGCCACCAATGCGGTCAAAAGCATCGCTGCCAAAACTTGCGCTCGCCCTCGCTGCATCGTGAGCACCTCCGAAGGCTTCAGGCTTTCGCCACTCCACCGCGTTCGCCATGTCCGTTTACAGCCAACCGTTTTTGCGGTTGCAATTTTGCCGCAGGGTAGTGAGTGGCGAGTGGCGATCCGTTGCCCCTTGTCCCACAAATCGTCGCTTGTTGCCAAAATTGCCTTTACGATGGAACGCCAAATTGCTGCGCAGGGGTGATGGCGATGAAGGCGGTCGCAATCGTAGAACACGGTGGCATTGACGGGTTGCGCTACATGGAGTTGCCTGACCCGCAACCGGGTGTGGGTGAAGTGGTCATCAAAGTTCGCGCTTGTGCCCTCAATCACTTGGACATCTGGTTGCGCCTCGGCATTCCCGCTTATCGGCTTTCGCTGCCTCATGTGCCCGGCAGTGATGTGGCAGGCGAGGTCGTCGCTGTCGGTGATGGGGTGACCAATGTGCAAGTCGGCGACAAGGTAATTGTCAACCCGAACCTCACTTGCGGCGAATGCGAATGGTGTCGGATGGGCGAAGATAGCATGTGCCAATCCTTCGGCATCTTTGGGGCAAAGTGTTGGGGCGGTTACGCCGAATATGCGAAAGTCCCTGCTCGCAACCTCCTTCCGATGCCGTCCAACTTGACTTTTGAGCAAGCGGCTGCCTTCCCGCTAACTTTCCTGACGGCGTGGCATATGCTCATCACACGGGCAGGGTTGAAAGCGGGCGAGCGGGTGTTGGTCATCGGCGCTGGCAGTGGCGTCGGCGTCGCTGCCGTGCAAATCGCCAAACTGGCGGGAGCGTTTGTCATTGCGACGGCGGGCACGGACGAAAAATGCGAGCGGGCGAAAGCGTTGGGCGCTGACGCCACCATCAATCACAGCCGTGAAAACATCGCCGACAAAGTGCGCGAACTGACGGACGGGCGAGGTGTGGATGTCGTCTTTGAGCATGTCGGTCCTGCCGTCTTTGAGCAATGCGTTCGGGCGTTGGCGAAAGGCGGGCGCCTCGTTACTTGCGGGGCAACGAGCGGACCGACCGTCACCGTTGACCTGCGTTACTTCTACAGCCGCCAGTTAGCACTCATCGGCTCCATGATGGGGCGAACCAGCGAACTGCTGACGATCGTCCGCCTCGTCGGCGAAGGCAAGTTGAAGCCCGTCACTGACCGCACCTTCCCGCTCGCCGATGCCGCCAAGGCGCAGGAAGTCTTGGAGAGCCGCAACTTCTTCGGCAAGTTGGTGCTAATCCCGTGAAAGCAACTCAACCGTTGTTGGCAGCGGGGTCGTGCTGATAGCCACTTCAACATGGGTTTAGGGCGACTACGAAGGCGCGATGCATTGAGCAAGCCGTTGGCTTTGGTTAGTCGCTGCTGTTTTTCAATCGCTGTCACTTTGCCGACCTGACTGCCGTTGGGGGGCAAAGGGGATGGGGCGATTTTGGCGTCCCGACGAAAACCCGTTTTGGCGGCATGAGTGGTGGGGTTTTGAGCCCGTGACCTTTCTGAAGGGTGTGAGCCTTTGGCTCGCTTTGGGCGCTTTCATCGTATTGCTGTTCGGCAGCCTTGCCCTCTTTTACGCCCGCAACGCTGACCCCTCGGACGCCTTTCCTGCCGTCTTTTGCAGCCTCGCCGTCATTTTCACCCTCCTTGCCCAAATTGTCCATCGGGGCACATTGGAGCGAACCTTACCACAACGCTCTTTTACCGATGACGCCGAGCGGGGAACGCTGGACTTTTTGCGCTTGCTGCCGATGTCCAGTCATCGTCTTGTCATCGCCTGTCAATTTCCTGCCTTCGCTGCCCGTCTTTATGCGGCGTCACTTTGGATGCCTTTGCACGCCGTCGCTTTTGCCCTTTGCGGTCTGCCTGCCATCCATGCCATCCCTTTGGCGTTGGTTGTTGGCGTGGCAGATTGGCATGTGGTCGCTGCTTTCCTGCTTCTTTGCGCTTTGCCGCTTCCCTTCGGGGAGTTGATGGCTTTCTTGTTTTGCTTGTTTCCACTCCTTTGGAGCATGCGATCCTTCAACCGATTGGAAACGCCCTTCACTGAGGGGGCGAAAGTGTGGCTCGTCCTTGTCGGGGTGCTCGTCAGCCTTCTCTTCTTTGGACATTTCGCCGCTTTTTGGGTGAGTCTTTTGCAGTGGCAGGCGGACGAATTGGCTTTCCATGCCTTGATGGCGCAACCCTTTTACGCAGGTTTCCTCCCGCCTCTGTGGGCGGGAGCGGTGATGGCAACGGTGGCGGGGTTAGCACGCCTTGACCGTTTCGCTCGTTGGCTGCATGAACTCAAAGGGCTCAACCGCTTTTTTGCCTTGCTTCCTCTCGCCATTGCCCTCCTTTTCGTTCAAGGGGTTCTTTGGGGCACTTTGCGACAGCGGTTCGGTTTCTCGGCGAACGACTGTTTTGTCGCCAGTGCCGTCCTTTGCTTCGGTTTGGGGGGTTGGCTGCGATGGAGTTGGCTGAATTGGACATGGGCGGAAAAGACCATCCCTGTCAAACCGCCTCTTGCTTTCTTGCCCGAAACTTTCGCATGGCGCACCGTCATCACTTTCCTGCCCTTCCTCGGCTACTGGCTGGCAGGCGAAGGGCAAGGATTGGATGCTAACTTCCTCGCTCTTTGGCTGATGGTCAACCTTTTGGACATCGGTTGTCTTGCTTGGTCGCATCACCTCGCCTTGCAAGTGCTCCTTCATTGGGGGCGAACGGGCTTCAATGCGTTGGCGGTTTTCAGCCTTGCCATCCCATTGTTGGCGTTCATTCCGAAACTGAACTTTCTCGCCTCTTTGAGCCCTTCTGTCGGCTTGTTGATGTTTGCCTCAAAAGGCAAGTTGGCAGCGATGTTGAAGTTGCCCTCTGTCACCCTCTCAAGTTGGTGGATTGCCCAGATGGTAGCCCTTCGTTGGGGGCTTGTGGCAATGATGACGGTGGGGGTGCTTCGGCTTCCGTCGTCTGTCAGCGAGAAGGTAGCGGTGGGTGGGACAAGTTTCAAGCGTCCTTTGCTCCTTCTCCACCAAGCCTGTGAGTGGCTCTTTTTCATCCCGAAGTTGGAAGTTTGTCTGCTGGAGGGCGTTGACAACCCCGTCTTTCGGCACATGGTGAGGACGACGCGTTGGCGGCTTTCGTGGTTGCCCTACTTTTTCGCACTGCTTTCGGGCTTTCTCTTTCCCTCGGCAATTTTCCTGCAATTGGTCATCGGCTTCTTTCTTGCGCCCTTCTTTTGGTTCACCAGTTATCAGGCGATGCACCGTTACTTGCGGAAATTGCACCAAACGGGCGAACTGTGGCAATGGCTCATCACGCCCTTGCCGAGCCGAGCCATTCTCAAAGGACTGCTCTGGGGCGGATGGTGGTGGCAGATGCGATGGTTGGGGCTTGTCTTTTGGTTCAGCATCGGGAGTGCTCTTAGCGGGACGAACCTTTTGGGCGTCCCTTTTCCCAAACTGCTTCACTTTTTCCCTTTCGCTCCCGTCGTCAACCTTTTTGGGGCGGGTCTTTCCTTGCTCCTTTGGATTGCCCTCACTTTTGGCGCTGTGCCTGTCACCATCCGAGAGATTTTCCGCCATCCTCAAAAAGCCTTCGCCAAAGAAGGGACGCTTTGGGCAAGGTCGCAAGCCATCGGTTATGCGGTCTTGATTTCCCTCCTCAATTGCCTTTGCGGGTGCATCACGCTGATTTACGGAGTGAGCGCCCTCTCCCTGCGGCTGGACCCTTCGGTGCGAGCCTTGGATGAAATTCGCCGCGCTCCGATGGAGCGATTGCCACTGACTTGAAGGGCAGCAGAGTGCGTTCGGAAATTGAACCTTGCAGTGTTGGTCGTGGCTGATAGCCACTTCAACAGGGGTGATGTCAGTCTGGCGTCTCATCGGCTTTCCGTCACGACGATGCCGTCACCACCGAGAAGCCTCCCTTGACTCACGCCTTCCACAGGCGCAAGGAATTGGAAAGTGCCGTCGGAGGAAGTGCGTTGAGTTTGCAAGCAAATCGGCGCTTCGTCCTCTTGCCACCTCACCCACAAACCGACCAAGGCGTTGGCGACAGGTTTCCCGTCTTTCGTCACGACCCGCCCCTTGACCGCCTTGCCCGACCGCAGACGCAACCGCACCTCGCTTTGATTTGCCGTCACGGTTGCCGATGCCCAAAGGGTCAAATCGGGTGTAGCGGCGATCAACCGAACGGAACGGTCGGGCAAGATTGTCCAGTCCGCTTCACCCGCTTCGTCCGTTTCGCCCATGTTGCCCAAACTGTCTGCCAGCCACGCCTTGACAGGTTTGTCCTGTTTGTCGGTGACAGTAACCCGCACCGTCGGGAAGGGGCGGGCAAAAATGAAGGGCGCTTCCACGACCGCTCCTTCGGCAACTTCTATCGTCACAGGTTCGCTTTGCCATCTTTCATCGGCAACTTGGAGCCGCCAAACGCCATCGGGCAACCGAAGTTCGTAGGCGCCTTCGGGCAACCGTTGAGCCACTTCGCTGACGACCGAGGGGCGATCAACGAGTTGGGCGCGAACGAACAGACGAGTTAGCGGGAAACGGGTGAAGGCATCAGCGACCCAACCTCGCACGATGCCGGGGCGTTGTGCTTTGATGGTGACCTTGACAACCTCACCTGCTTGCACTGCCACGCTTTGCGGGACACTGACCCATTCAGCATCGCCACTTCCCGCCAACCAAACCGTCCATCGCCCCGTTGGCACAGCGATGCGAAAACGCCCTTCGGCGTCGGTGCGGGTGACGAACGGGATGGGCGAAAGCGTTCCGCTAAAATGCGCCTCCGCAATTTCGGGAAAGCCGTGAAGGTTAGCGTGGGCAAGGGGGTTGCCATCGGGGCGAAGGACGGTCCCGCTGAGAATACCCGTCGGCGGCAAAGTGATGTCCGTGCCATCGGTGATGGGCACTTCAAAACGGCAAGGGAGCGACCTTGTTTCCACGACCGCCATGAAGCCGTCGGGCAAATCCGCAAAAGCAAATCGCCCATCCGCCTCGGTGAGAGTTTGTAAAAAGTCGGGCGAAAACCGCTCAAGGCGTAAGGTCAAACGAGGCGCATTGAAAAGCCCGACGGGACGCAACTGGCGGATGAAGAGCGTTGCTCCACCGCCACCTCGCAACCGCCCTGTTAGCGAAACCGATGGGAGCAACGGCACGACGCATTCCGTTGAAGTTGTCAACCTCACCCGCTGCCAACCGATCCCGACGCCTGCTTGATGGGCGATGACGACGGCGGGAAGTTCGGACGGGTAAGGCAGGCGCAATTGAAATCGCCCTCGTTCGTCGCAACGCCCTTCCTGCCAAATTGCCTCCCCTTTACCGAAGGGCGGTTCGGCGACGAGCATGAGGCGAGCAAAGGAAGCGGGCGTCCCGTCGGGTCGGACGACCGTCCCCGCCAACGAAACGGGTTGCGCCCTCAAGTCGCCGACCATCAACAGCGACAACAGCCAAAACTTCATCCTCTTCATCACCTTCAAGGCAAACGGCTTAGCGCCAAGCGGCTTTGAAGACATGCAACTGGCGGGGTTGAGCGGCATTACGCCCACTGCACCAAACGAGCCATTTGCCGTCAGGTGAAAAGTGCGGGAACAAATCGGGCGCAGGGTGATAGGTGACCCGTTCCAAGCCCGTCCCGTCGGCGTTGATGACGAACAGGTCAAAGTTTTTCGGGTCGTGGTGATTGCTGGCGAAGATGATGCGCTTGCCGTCGGGTAGCCATGCGGGACAAAAGTTGATGCCCCCCAAATGCGTGATTTGCCGAACATTCCGACCATCGGCGTCCATGACGAACAACTCCATCCTCGGCGGGCTGACGACACCAAGTTGCAGCAACCGCTTGTATTCGGCGATTTCGTCGGGCGTCTTGGGCAGGTAGGCGCGGAAGACGATGCGTTTGCCATCGGGCGAATAAAACGCCCCGCCTTCGTAACCCAGCGTCGTCGTCAACCGCTTTAAGTCGCTGCCGTCCAAGCGCATGCTGTAAAGGTCAAGGTCACCGTTGCGGTAACTCGTGAAGACGATGCGCCCCGTCTTCCAGCAAATCGTCGCTTCGGCATCGTAGCCGTCGTTGTCCGTTAGACGGATGAGTTCCATCGTGTCCAATCGGCGCAGGTAAAGTTCGTAACTGGCAAAAACGCCCCACGCATAGCGGGGGATATCCAGTTTGGGCAACTGGGGTGGCTGCGGACTTGAAAGATGCGTCGTCGCAAAGATGACGCCGTTGCCGTCGGGCGTAAAATAGGCGCAAGTGCATCGCCCTTTGCCCGTGCTGACGATGCGCGGGTAACTGCCATCGGCGCGCATGACGAAAATTTGGTCGGCTTGATAGGGCGGGCGGGTGGACTGAAAGACAAGCCATTGACCATCGGGCGACCAGTAGGCTTCGGCGTTCGTGCCCTCAAAAGTCAGTTGCTGCGCTCTTAAAAGGTGCTTCGTCTCTTCGGGCAACAGCAACCCTTGCTTGGGATTTTCCTGAAAGGCGAGCGCTCCCAACGCAATGACACTGAGCGACACGATGGCGACGAAAAACCTCATTCGCTAACCTCCTTTCGGAATGGCGATAAGTGGCAGTAGCGAGGGAAATTTTAGGCGATGGGAAAGGGGTGCGCCAAACTTTGCGGGTGGAAAGGAGGAAGAAGGCGTGGCGGATAGCGAATTGGCAATTGCCCTTGTCGGTTGTGGCGGGATGATGGGAGCCCATGTGCGACAGGGCTTTCAACCTTTGTGGGAGAAGGGCTTTCGCTCCTTCCGCATCGTCGCTTGCGTGGATGTCAACGGTAAAGCGGCGGAAGCGATGGCGAACCAGATTGCCGAATGGCAAGGGACGCGTCCCGCTGTTTTTCGGGATGTGGATGCCTTGCTGGCATCAGGTTCGGTGGATGCCGTAGATATTGTCGTCCCTCATCACGAGCACCACACCGTCGCCGTCGCTTGTCTGGAAGCGGGCAAACATGTCTTGCTGGAAAAGCCCCTTGCTATCACATTGCGGGCGGGTCGGAGAATTTTAGAAGCGGCTCGGCGCAACAAAGTCGTCTTGTCCATCGCCGAAAACTATCGGCGCTATCCCGACCAGAGGGCAATCCGTTGGGCAATTCGGCAGGGGCGTATCGGTCAGCCTCAACGGGTTTACTGGCTGGATGTCTTTGAGCGACGCTGGTATTGGGGCTGGCGCGACCATGTGGAGTTTTCTGGCGGCGGATGGACTCTGGATGGCGGCGTCCATTTCGCCGACTTGATGCGTTACCATGTCGGCGAAATCACCGAAGTCGCTGCCGACATGGCGACCTTCAATCCCCAACGCTTCCGCAAGGTCAACGAGCACGAAGAACCCGTCACCGCCACGATTGAAGACACGACCCACGCCTTGCTGCGCTTTCAGAACGCAGCGATAGGCGTTTGGGTGGAAGCCATCACCGCCCCCGCCAAAACCATCGGCACACGAGTCATCTACGGGACGGAAGGGGCGATAGATTTGGAGGCAGGTTTGTTTTTGCGGGGACGCAACGAACCCATCCGCCGCGAGCAGTTGCGGGACGAGTTTTTAGCCTCGCTGACCGATGACGAACGTGAGCGCCTGTTTCCCTTCGGTTTGATGGACGGAATTGCCCAGGAAATTCACGAGTTCGTCGTCGCCTGCCAGCAGGGCAATTTGAAGGTGGAAGTGGACGGTGAAGAGGGTTATCGCTCGCAGGCGGTGTGCATGGCGGTTTACGAATCGGCGACTTTGCACCGACCCGTGAAAGTGGCGCAAGTGATGGCGTTGAAGGTGGAAGCCTATCAGTGCCCCTTCAACGAGCGATGGCAAATTCGCTAACCATGTCGTGGCATAACCTTCGCCCAAATCGGCGAGGGTGATGACGAGCGACGGTTGCAAGCCCTCTTCAGCGGGGCAACGACGATGGCACCAACGCCATCAACATCCAAATTGATGGCGAAGGGAGCGATGAAGCGGCGATAGGTGATTCGCACAACACCCGAAAACCGACGAAAGGTGCGTCGGGATGCCACCATCGGCTCTTGGGAAATTGTGGGTCGGTGGCGTTCCAATCAGGCGATGGAAATTCGCGGGCGGCAGGATGCACTTTCTCGGCAGGGTCTTTGAACGAGCCGCCACAGACGACGGGTTTGCCGTCCACGCTTTGACACCATTCAGCGACATTGCCCAGCATGTCGTAAAGCCCCCATGCATTCGGTCGCTTTTTGCCGACGGGATGGGTCTTGCCGTCCGAGTTGTCGGCGAACCAAGCATGGGCATCCAGCCACGCTTTGTCCTTGATGACATCGCCCGAAAGTTCGCCCGCACGGCAAGCATACTCCCACTCCACTTCTGTCGGCAGGCGAAACTTTTTTCCTGTCTTCAGCGAAAGCCACCGACAATATTGCTCGGCAGCATGATAGGTCATGCCGATGGCGGGATAACCGCTGTGCCCCCAACCCCGATCAGGCGCTCCGTAAGGACGGCTGGGACGGGCTATGGCGTCGGCGCTCTCATCGGCATCGGGAGGCAAATCCAGCCGATACAAAAACACATCGTATTCGTCCCAAGTCACCTCCGTCTTGCCGAGCCAGAAACTTCGCACTTTCACCCGCCTCAGCGTGCCTTTGGTCGGATGGCGCACCACAAATTCCCCTTCGGGCACAAAGACCAAATCAAACTGGACAGTGGTGTTGGGAAGGGCGACAGTGACGATTTTCGGTTTGCCCTCAGCCCCCGATCCCCAAAGGAACGAAACAATGACCAACACTGCTGTCCCGAAACTGAAAACCACCCAGCACCAGATAAAGTCGCTCGTTTTGTTCCCTCGGTCTCCCACGACCAAATGACCTCCTTCCCTGCGGGAGGGCAAGGTTTCTGCTGAGTCAAAGGGAGGAAATTTGCGTTTCAATCTTACGGCGCCGTCCTGACTATTTTGACATTGCAGGGAAGGTGGATGACGATGGCGTGGGATGAGTTGGCGAAAGCCTTTGTTTCTCTCCTGCTCATCACTGACCCGTTGGGCAACTTGCCCTTGTTCATGGCGGTGACGCAACATTGCAGCGAGCATCAACGGCGAAAAGTCTTTTCCCTCGCCACAGTGGTCGCTTTCGCCATCTTGCTCGTCTTCGCCCTAACAGGTGCGGGCGTTTTCCGCCTGTTCGGCGTGACTTTAGCCGATTTGCAGGTGGCAGGTGGGTTGCTTTTGCTCCTCATCGCTGTCCGCATCGTTTTGGCGGGTCATGGGACAGTGGAAGAACGGGGTGAAGTGTCCATCGTGCCATTGGCGTGTCCGTTGTTGGCAGGACCTGGGGCGATGACGGCGGTATTGGTGCTCAACGCCAGTTACGGGCTTTGGGTGACCCTTTCAGCGTTGGTCTTGACTTTCCTCGTCACTTGGGGCATTTTGATGGCGGGCGGAGGGATTTTCCGTCGGTTGGGCAAGACGGGCTCGGGCATTATCGCCCAAGTGATGGCGTTGTTGCTGGCGACCATCGCCGTCCAATTCATCCGAACGGGGTTGGCAACCCTCTGGACGACAGTGCAAAAGAAACCGTGACCGCCGTCACGAAAGGAGGCGTCGGAATATGGCACAAACTTTGCACGCCGACAAAATCGTGGATGCGCGAGGAGCCCAATGCCCAGGTCCGTTGGTGGAACTGATTCGTGCCCTGAAGGAAGTGCCTGTCGGCGCTGTCGTGGAAGTTTGGACGCAGGAGCCGCGCACGAAAGAAGATGCGAAGGCATGGTGTCAACGGTCGGGGCATGAGTTTCTCGGCGCTTTTCCCGCCGACGGCTATGAGCGGGTTTTGGTGCGCCGAACGAAATAACCCTTCGCATCGCTTTCAATCTCAGCGCGGCGGCGTCCTGATGAGCGATGAAGAGGCACAAGCGAGCAGGTCAATCTATGGTGGAGTTTGCCTTGATCGCCAGTGTCCTGATTTTGCTGGTCACGGGGACGCTGGTGTTTGGTCAACTTTTCCTTTGGCTGCATACCCTCAACAACGCCACGAGGGATGCCGCCCGCTTGGGAGCAACTTGTTATGATCCCGACAACGACAACAACCTCAACGAGCACATCCGCGACCGCATCTGCCAAGCGACCGCTAACTTTCCCAACCGCGACAGCATCACCATCACGATTGAAGAGCGAGACTTAAACGGCAACTTGTTGGAGCCCATCATCGTGACCTCTTGCTCCGCTGCGACGGTGCCTGCAGGCATTCGGCGGGTGGGGGGTTCGCTGACGGTGACGGTGACTTACGATGCGCCGGTCGTTCCCATTCCCGGCATTTTGTCCAGCCCTCGCAGGTTGCGTTCGTCGGCGACTTTTCGGATGGAGTGCACCCGCAATTATTCGCCCCGAAAGATAGGGCGTGGCTCGGACAATTCGGGCGGAAAGCCGTCGTCCCACTTCATGAAGTCAAAGATGTTCGCCCATAAACTCTCCCGACCTGCTTCATCGGGGAACAACTCGCAAATTAGCCACACCAACGCTGGCACATCCACCTGCTCATACATCCTTCGGGTGAAGCGCAACGCCAAACCTGTCAAGTAGCCAGGGCTCACTTGCGTCAAGGGATCGCACTGAAAAGGGCGGGCAGGAGGGACGCAACGGTGGTGGGCGACAGCGAAACTTTGGGCTCGCCATTTGCCATCGCTCTCAATGCTCTCTTCCCAACAGACGACACCTTCCTCAGGTCGCTCAATCAAACTGCCACAGAAATGGCAGCAGGGCTGACGAAAACAGTAACCTGCCATCTTTGTCATCCCTCCTTTGGAGGCACGAAAACCCGCAAGGCGTTTGGGACGACAGTGACCGTTGCGGGCGTCGTGCCGACAGGTTCGCCGTCGGCGAAGAGCGGGATTGGTTCCTCGCTGTCAAGATGGGCTTGCTTGGCGGGGTGCAAACTCACTTCAGGTTCACGCACATGCTCGCCCGAAAAAACGGTCGGCAGCAATCGCAAGATGCGCCATTTGCTGGTCGCTCTCACGATGCAAACATGCAACAAGCCATCGTCCAGTTGAGCGGTTGGGGCAATCCACATCCCGCCGCCGTAAGCGGGGCAATTGGCGGTTGCCACCAGCAAAGTTTCCCCCTCAAACGCCCACCCGTCGCCACGCACCCGAACGGTTTTGAAGCGATAGCGAGCCAACAAAAGCAAAGCGGCACCAAAATAGCCGACCCAGCCGCCGGGAATTTGCCGATGGCGATGGGCGAAATCGGCGACCTCGCTATCAAAGCCACAGGTGACGATGCCGCAAAAGAAACGGGGCGAGGGACGAGGGACGGGGGACGAGAACGGCTGATCGGTCTTTTCCTGCTGTTCCCTATTCGCCCTTTGCCCTTCATCGCTCGCTGCCGTCACTTGCCCTAAGTCAATCGCTTTGAGGTTTTGTCTGGCAATGACTTCGGCGGCGGCTTCGGCATCCAACGGGATGCCCAAGGCTCGCACCAAGTCGTTGCCTCGCCCACAAGGGATGATGCCCAAGGGGATGTCGGAGTTCGCCAAAACTTGGACAGCATGATGGATGGTGCCATCTCCGCCCGCAATCAACACGGCATCCACGCCTGTTGCGACGGCTTGTTCGGTCAATTGGCGGACATGCTCAGGGTTTTCGCTGGGTCGCAATTCACAGTGCCAGCCGTGCCGTTGCAAGCGGGCTTGAGCGCGTTGAGCGTGCCAAAGGGCACGCCCCCGTTTGGCTTTCGGGTTGACGATCAACACACTCCGCATCCCATCGTCTCCCTGTTCGGCGCGCAAGGGTGTGTCCGCATGTCGGAATGCGAGAGAGGAAAAAATTGCCCAGACGCCCTTCCTCGCTGCCATTTTAGCAGGAGGCGCATCGGAGCGATAAAATTTGCTGCCGCACGGGCAAAGAGGTAAACGGTGTGCCTTAAGCGCACCATGCAAACTTCCCTTGCGACGAGGTGTTGTCGTGATGGGCATGACGATGACGGAAAAAATCCTTGCTGCCCACGCGGGCGTCCCAAAAGTCCGACCGGGTGAATTGGTCAACTGCAAGGTGGACTTGTGCATGGCGAACGATGTGACGGCAGCCTTGGCGATCAAGGAGTTTCGCAAGATTGGCATCAACCGCGTTTTTGACCCTGAAAGGATTGTGTTGGTGCCCAGCCACTATGCGCCCAGCAAAGACATCCAAGCGGCGGCGCAAGTGAAGGTCATGCGGGATTTCGCTAAAGAGATGGGCATCAAGCATTTCTTTGAACTGGGGCGGGGCGGCATTGAGCACATCCTCGTGCCTGAACAAGGGCTCGCTTACCCGGGCATGCTGTATGTCGGCGCCGATTCGCACACCTGCACCGTCGGGGCGCTGGGTTGCTTTGCGACGGGTGTCGGCTCTACGGACATGGCAGCCGTTTGGGCGACGGGCGAAATCTGGCTGAAAGTCCCTGAGACGATGAAGTTCGTCTACACGGGCAAACTGCAAAAGTGGGTGATGGGCAAGGACTTGATTTTGGCGACCATCGGCAAAATCACCGTCTCAGGGGCACTTTATCGGGCGATGGAGTTCACGGGACCAGTCATCCATGAGTTACCCATGAGCGAGCGGTTCACGATGTGCAACATGGTCATTGAAGCCGGTGGCAAAAACGGCATTATGCCAGTGGACGAAGTGACGCTCGCTTACTTGCGCCGTCATGCCCCCCACACCGAAGACAAATGGCTCATCGTGGAAAGCGACCCCGATGCGCAGTATCACAGCGTTTGGGAAATCAACTGCTCTGAGTTGGAGCCATTGGTCGCTTTTCCCCATTCGCCCGACAATGTTCATCCCGTTTCGGAAGCCGCCTCCCTCAACATCACCGTTGACCAAGTTTTCATCGGCTCGTGCACCAACGCCAAATTGGAAGACTTGCGAATTGCTGCGAGGTTGCTGAAAGGGCGCAAGGTGCACCCTGATGTTCGGCTCATCGTCATCCCCGCCACCCATCGCGTTTACATGCAAGCGATGAAGGAAGGGTTGCTGGAAATTTTCGCCGACGCAGGCGCCATCATCGCCGAGGGCACTTGCGGTCCATGCTTGGGCGGTTACTTCGGCGTTTTGGGACCAGGCGAGCGATGCTTGTCCACGAGCAACCGCAACTTTATCGGTCGGATGGGTTCGCCCCAGTCGGAAGCCTTCCTCGCCAACCCTGCCGTTGCGGCGGCGACGGCAGTGCTGGGGCGCATTGCCCATCCTGACGAACTGGATGGAGCGCCCAAAGTTTGGTCGTTGAAAGCCTTCGCCGAAACCGCCTCGCTTGCCTCCTGAGGGAAAAGGTTCGGCAACCTCGCCTCTCCCTTGCCCCTTCAAAAAGTCATCGCCTGCCGAAAAGGCGGTAACGGTTGGCGGCGATGAAGCGATAAAGACGCCAGCCAAGCCGACGCAAAGGCGACAGGGAAGTCAGCCATGCGAAGGGACGCAAGGGAGGGCAAAGATACATCAACGCCACGATGCCATCTAAGCCCCAAAAAACTTGCCCTTCGGGCGAGACGACTTGAACGACGTCAAAGGAACAACCTTCCGAGACGCAGGGAAAGGGCAGAAAGGCAAGACAGTGACGACGGTCTAACCGACGCAGCCAATGAACGATGCGCAGGCAAAGGTTGCAACGGTCGTCGTAAAAGACCTGCCATCGCCGACGGGACATAGGACTCACCGCCACCTATTATGCAAGCCCCCCGAAGATGCGGCTAACGCCAAACGGATTTCTTTGCGACGCCCCAAAGTGGCAATCCGCACCTGTTGGAGTGGCTATCAGCCATGACTTTTTGTCGCCTTCCGCCTCAGGCTTGAAGATGCCGAGCCTTTAAGCGGGTGGCATAATGCATAGCAACCCATTGGCAATGAGAGGGGGTTTCGGTAATGGCGCTTTCATCCCGTCAAGTCATCGTGCTGGTGGATTGTGACCCGATGGAGACCCGCATCGCCGTCTTAGAAAACGGCAAAGTCGTGGATTTGGAGGTAGAGCGAGAAGCCCGCATCGTGGAAAATGTCTACAAAGGGGTCGTCCGCCAAATCGTTCCTGGCATCGGCGCTGCCTTCGTGGACATCGGATTGGAACGCAACGGCTTTCTCTATGTGGATGACATCGTGCCAGGAGGCTTGGGTGTTTCGGGACAGACCCAACGCAACCGGTTTCGCAATATCCGTGAGGCGGTCAAAGAAGGCGACAAGGTGTTGGTGCAAATCGCCCGCTATGGCGGTCCGCGCAAGGGAGTGCGGTTGACGACAAAGGTGGGGCTGCGGGGGCATTACTGCGTCTTGCTTTGTCAAGGCTCCGACCATGTGGGCGTGTCAGTAAAGGTGACGGATGAACGCACCCGCGAGCGGTTGCGACGGCTGGGTGAGCAATTGCGCCCGTTAGATTGCGGGTTAATCCTGCGCTATCACGCCGCTAAGGCGACGCCCGAAGCCATCGCTTTGGAAGTGGAGCAATTGTATCGGCGTTGGCAACGACTGATGCGGGATTTTGCTAAAGCCCCTGCCCCTTCCCTTCTCTTCAGCCGCCCCTCGGTGTTCGCTGATTTGCTCTGGGACATCGCCCCGCCTGATACCCAACGCATCATCGTGGACGGAGAAGAGGAAGCGAAACAGTTGCGGGAGTTGGCAAAAGAATTGCGTCCCGAATTTGTTGACCGCATTGAGGTCTACCGAGGCAGCACGCCCATCTTTGAGCACTTCAATGTGGAGCCGCAGTTGCGGGTGTTGTTTGAGCCTATCGTCCCACTGCCCAGCGGTGGTTATCTGGTCGTGGAAGAAGCGGAAGCGGCGACCCTCATTGATGTCAACACGGGGCGCTACACAGGTCGGGACAACACTGCCCAGACAATTTTCCAGACGAACATGGAAGCCATTGAGGAAGTCGCCCGCCAAATGCGCCTGCGCGATTTAAGCGGCATCATCTTGGTGGACTTGATTGATGTCTTGCGCTCTAAAGACCGCAACAAACTGATGGCAGCCTTCCAGCAGGTTGTGCAGCGGGACAGAAACCCGACGAAAATCGTGGACTTGACACCGTTAGGCTTGGTGGAAATCACCCGCCATCGGCGGGGGGAAAGTTTGTGGCGACAAATGACCCAGCCGTGCCCCCATTGTGGCGGAAGGGGACGAGTGAGAACACCCTTGACTTTGAGCATTGAATTTCGTCGGCGCATCCGCTCCTTCGCTGCCACCCTTTCGCCCCAAGAAAAGGGCGTTATCGTCGTCAGCGTCCACCCAGAAGTCGCCAGTTGGATGGCGTTGGAAGAAGAGGCAATGGAACGGTTGGAGCGGCAAACGAACCGACCTGTTCACCTTTTTGTCAACCCTGATTCCTCCCCCGACCACTTCACGGTCGCTCTCCGTCAGGAGGGAGACTTATGGACGCGCCTTGCGGGCACGGAATTTGTTTGCCCCACCTCGCAGTTGCTCCCGCCAGAGGAACCGATGTTCGCCGTCTACGGCAACCGATTGGTGAGGTTGTCAGGACGCTGGGAAGGCAGGGAATTCATCGCTGTCCACATCATCACCAAAGATGGGCGCTGGTGGTGTGAAGGTGAGGTTTTGGACACCCCGCTATCGGAACGAGTTTTAAAGGCGCAAGGGCTGGCTTGACAAACCATCCGCGCCGAAAGGGGGTGCCAGCGATGGCGACGGCTCAAGAGTTATGGGAGAAAGCCAAACCTTTAGTCCGCCGACGCATGTCCTTTACCCCCGACCTTTGGCGGAGCGTGGAGTCAGCAGTGCCTGTGACGATAGACGGGACGACTTTTGTCTTGGGGTTAGCGCCAGAAAATGAACCTTTGCGAAGCCACTTGGAGACGAACACGATGACGGCGCTCATCCGAGAAATTTTGCGGGAACTGACGGGCACGGAGATGCAAGTCGTCATCCTGATCGGCACGACGGAAGAGGATTGGCAGCGCTACAAAGCCCGCCAAGAGCAGGTGCGCCAACTGACCACCCGAACCGCTGAGGTGACCGCCCGAAAAGCCAAGGAGCGGGACTGGTCGTGGCTTATTCACCAGTTTGACCACGACCACGCCCACTTGCCCCATCGCCAATACGACTTCGTGAAAGCACGCTTTCTGCTGGACTGCGCCCAAAAGGCTGCCGAATTTGCTTTGGACTACCTTGCCCACCATCCTGACCGAAAGGACGAAGTGACGCGGGAGTTGGAGCGGGTTTGCCAACGGTTGGCGGGGATGCTGAACGCCCCCGCCATCGTCGTCGGGATGGAAATTGAGCGCGCCTTGAGAGAACGCCAGAAAAGGAATGAAACGGCTCAGGAAGGATGACGAAAGGAACTTTGACCGCTGAAAGGAGGCAGTTTTGTGGCAATCTGTGTGTTGTGTCGGCAACGGAAAGGGAAGCGTTTTTGCCCCGCCGTTTACAACTACATCTGCCCGACTTGCTGCGGGACGCATCGGCTCAAAAAACTCCGTTGCCCTTCCTCGTGCCCTTACTTGCAACAAGCGAAGGCGATGGAGATGGCACAGCGAGAAGCGGAATGGGCACAGCGGGGTGCTGCCAGAGCCGAGTTGGAGCAGCGCTTGACGGCTTACGCCGTTGAAGAAGCCATCGTCACCTTCGCCAGTGAACATCCCGAATTGACCGATGCCGATGCCATCACTGCCCTCCAAGCCATCCAAGATGCCGCCGAACGGGAAGTGATGTCAGGCATCCGCCACGAACCTGAGGCTCAAGGGATTGCCAAAGAGTTGGCTCAACGCATTTTGCACAATGTGCAAACGATGCGCCAACGCATCGGCATCCCTCACAATGTCTTGTTAGCGCGGGTGGCTCGGTTGCTGACCCAACGGGCGCAGTTGCTTTCCCGCCGTCCGCCCATCGGGCAGGGTTATCTGCGCGCCGTCCGCCTTGATGCCCCGCCCAATTCACTGGAAACCTTGCTGCAACGGTTGACGGCAAAAACGACGGTGAGAGGCGAATAGCGTTGTCCACGACGAAAGCGAAGGAGCGTGATGAGCGTGTTCGCTTGCCTTAACCCCGGGACAGTCGGAGGCGGTTTGAGTTACGAGGAGTTTGTGGCACTGGCGAAGCGGCACGGGTTCGCTGCCGTTGAATTCGGGATTGATTGGTTGGCGGAAAAGGCAAGCAAGGAAGGGATGGACGCCGCTCGGAATTGGTTGGACGCTCAAGGCATCCGCCACGCCGCTTTCTGGTTGCCCGTTCGTTGGCGAGAGGACGAGGCGGCTTTTGAAGAGAGCCTGCAAACGCTACCCCAAAAAGCCCAAACGGCTCAAGCCATCGGCTGCCATGCCTGCGTCACTTACATCCCGCCGTCAGTATCTGGCGACCCTGAGGAATTTCGGGCGATGATGGTGCGGCGGTTTCGTCAAGTCTGCGCCATTTTGGCAGACTACGAGGTTCCCTTGGGCATTGAATGGGTTGCTCCCGCCCATTTCCGTCGCAGCGGCAATCCTGTCTTGTGGCGGATGGACCAAGCCTTAGATTTGTGCGACGCCGTCGGTGCGCCCAACATCGGGCTTTTAGTGGACAGTTTCCATTGGTTCTGTGCGGGACCCTCGTTGGACGAACTGCGGGCGCTGCCCCGCCAACGCATCGTCCATGTCCACATCAACGATGCGCCTGACCGCCCCGTTGACGAGCAGGTGGACAACGAACGGGTGATGCCCGGCGAAGGCGTCATTGACCTTGTCGGCTTTTTGCAGGCGTTGCGTTATGCGGGTTATGACGGCGCCGTTTCCGTAGAAGTGCTCAGCAAAACGCTCCCGCAGCAATTCAGCAAAGACGAGTTGGCGGCGCGGGCGAAACGAAGTCTGGATGCCTTGCTTTCCCGCTTGGGCGTTGGAGAAGCAGGGATAGCGTAAACCGCGATGCCTCTTAGGGCGATAGACGGCTGACCCGAGCGACTTGCGTCGTGAAGATGCCGAAGACAAGGGTGTGCAGAAGGACAGGGGCAAAAAGGGAGCGGGTGCGCCAAGCGATGCCACATAAAATCAAACCCGCCAAAAATGAGCCCAGTAACTCTGGCAACGGTTTGCCCCAATGGCTGGCGCCGAACAAAAGGGTGGAAAAAGTGACAGCAGTGAGCAAACGGAGAAGGGATGGGTTGTTTCCCGCCAAGCCAAAGAGCAAAAAGCCCCGAAAGAGAAACTCCCATCCGAGCATGTAGGCAAAAAGAGTTAGCCAGAAGGTCAAAGGAGCCGAGCGAAGAGACGCCGCAAGAGGCTCATAGTAGGCACGAAAGTCAGGGCGTCCCGCCGCCCATTGACCGATGAATGCCATCCCTAAAGTGCCAATAGCCACCCAAAGGAGACCAAGACGCCCTTCCCCGACCGTCAAACCACACTCCCAAGGCTTTTTGCCGACCGCCAACAACATCCCCAAAGGCAAAAGGAAGCTGCAAAGGAACCCCCAAAGACACCAACCGACCCAGTGAGAATAGGACGAAAAGGGAGCAAAATAGCAAGCGAGGGTCGCAAGGAGTCCCGTAAGAGCGATGAGGAAATCGCTGATGGGCTGCCTCATTGCCTCTCAGTCCCTAAGAGGGTCGCTCAATTTCCAAAACCATTCGCCCGCTCCGAAAAACGCGCACGGTGCCTGTGGAAGCGGAGACGGTAATAGCGATAGCGTTGGTGACAGCGGTAATGCCCGCAGCGGCGGCATGGCGAGCCCCTAAGCCCATCGGCAACTCCTCGCGGGGTAGCCCTGGGTGCAAAAATGCCCCTGCCGCTTCAATGACGCCGTCACCGCGAAGGAGGAAAGCGCCATCAATGGCGCAAAACTCTTTGACCGTCTCCGTCAAGCGTGGGTCAAGGATGTTGCGTTCGTTTTCCTCATAGCCTTTGAAAGGGTTAAGGACAAGTTGGGTAGCGTATCGGGCGACATTTTCGTAATCCCCGACGACGAAGAGAGCGCCGATGGGTTTCCCTTCCCGTCCCTCGGCGGCGATTTGGATGGCAATTTCCAACACCTGCTCAAACACTTCAGGGTTGACATGCTCCACCAACAGCCGATCCGAGCCGGCAAAGAGTTCAAACTCTTCCCGCACCGTTAGCAAAAGCAAAGTGTCTAACCGATGGGCATTGGGCGGACCGGCGAGGCAAACGAGGGTGTCTGTGGGGGTGATAAGTCCCTGCGCCATTCCCAAAACGATCGCCAGTTTGATTTGTCCCAAACGAGGCAAGCGGATGGCAGGCAGTTCAATGACGCCTTTGAGAGCGCCCTTGAAGTCCTCAGGCAAGTTCCGGGCGTTCGTCGCCACCAACAAGGGGGCTTTACCGACCCATTCTTGGAGGCTGGGTAACAAAGAGGCTTCTACGCAGGCGAGGATTGCCGTCCCCGCCGCTTGCTTAGTCAATTGAACTGCCATGCCTAAAAGCGCATCAGTGGGGTCTACCAACTCTTCGGCGCCCTCTTTTCGGGGCTTGCGCTTTATGTCTTTTTCGGGCATCTTTCTCTCCCTCCAGAAGGGTAGGGGCATCGGCTATTTTAGCAAGGGGCATAGGGAGACGATGCGTCGGCGGTTGAAGCACTATACTTTTGGGCGGAGACATTGCCATCAGGAACGATGGAGTGTGATGGTTTCATGGCTTCCTTGCGCGTGGTTGGGGGGCAAGTCTTGCGTGGGGTCGTAGAAGTGAGCGGCAGCAAAAATGCCGCCTTGGCTGTCCTTCCTGCCCCTTTGCTTTGTCGGGGCGTTGTCCGCTTGCATCGTGTGCCAGACATCACGGATGTGCACACGATGCTGCGGCTCATTCGTTCTTTGGGTATCCATGCCCGATTTGAAAACGAGACCGTAGAGATGGACACAACCAACCTTTTCCCCCGTCCCCTTCCCAATGGTTCAGTGGCAGAAATTCGCGCTTCCATTTACCTTGCCGGAGCGCTTTTGGCACGCTTTGGCGAAGTGACCATCGGGTTGCCCGGCGGGTGCCCTTTGCACCGTCGGGTCGATTTTCATCTGGATGCCTTTCAACGGATGGGAGCGGAAGTTTTCTTTGATGGCGAAATCATTCGGGCAGTTTGCCCCAAGGGACGGCTGCAAGGGGCGGTCATTGAATTAGACCCGCGCTGGCGAAGTGTCGGCACGACCGTCAACATCCTACTGGCAGCCTCGTTAGCCGAGGGGACGACGGTCATCAAAAACGCGGCGATGGAACCTGAAGTCGTCTCTTGCGCCCGCTACTTAAAAGCGATGGGGGCACAAATTGAGGGCGAAGGGACGACGACCATCACCATCCTCGGCGTAACAGAATTACACCCTGCCGATTGGATTGTCATCCCTGACCGCATAGAAGCAGGGACTTACCTGTTAGCCGGCGCAGTCACACAGGGCGAGGTAACGACCATCGGCATCCCTGAAGAATGGCTCCGTCCCCTTCTGCAAAAACTCGTGGAAGCAGGGGCACAAGTAACGGCGGAGGGGGAACGCATCACGGTCGCCATGCACCAACGACCCCGCCCTATCGCTTTGATCACCGAACCTTTCCCCGGCTTCCCGACGGATTTGCAACCGCCGATGGGCGCTTTTCTGAGCCGAGGGGAAGGCGTCAGCCTGATCGTAGAAACCATCCATCCCGATAGGCTGCTTTACTTGAAGGAGTTGGCGAAGTTAGGAGCTCAAGTCGTCTTAGAGGAGGCTGCCAACCCTAAACGCTTGCCTTGCTTGGCATGGCTAACAGGCGTGGAAAATCTGCAGGGTTCCGTCGTGGAAGCCCATGACCTTCGGGGGGGTGTTGCCTTGTTACTGGCTGGGTTGGCAGCCGAAGGAGAAACAATTATCCACCAAGCCGAAAAACTTTGGCGAGGCTATGCCCACTTCCCTGAAAAGTTCGCCGCTTTGGGCGCTTCCTTTGAACTGACGGAGCCGTCAGGAGAGCAGGTGAAGGGCTATGCTGTCGCGGAGTTTGGGCATTGACTTGGGGACGACGAGTGTTCGGGTTTTTGTCAAGGGCAAGGGCATCGTTTTGCGAGAGCCTTCCGTCGTTGCTGTAGACCGAAGAGGCAACATCTTAGCCGTCGGAGAAGAAGCCAAGCGGATGATCGGCAAAACCCCCAGTTCTATCGTCGCCCGCCAACCCCTGCGGGAAGGTGTCATCGCCGATTATACGACGACAGCCGCTATGCTCAAATACTTCATCCGCAAAGCCTGTGGGCGTTGGACGCTTTTTAAGCCCGAAGTTATCGTCTGCGTCCCCGCCAAAGCGACGGGCGTGGAGCGACGAGCCGTCGTGGATGCCGCTTTGGAAGCAGGAGCCCGCCGTGCTTTCCCCATTGAAGAGCCGATGGCAGCCGCCATCGGAGCAGGCTTGCCTATCACTGAACCAGGGGCAAATGTCGTCGTGGACATCGGCGGCGGCACGACAGATATCGCCGTCATCTCTCTGGGCGGCATCGTCGTCAGCGATTCCATCCGCATCGGCGGCATCAAATTGGACGAAGCCATTGCCCGCTACATCAAGCGCGAATACAACCTGCTCATCGGTGAGCAAACCGCCGAAGAAATCAAAATCCGCATCGGCTCCGCTTACAAATTGCCGCAGGAATTGAGCATGGAAGTGCGAGGACGCGACTTGGTCACGGGCTTACCCAAAACCGTTCGCATCACTTCAGAAGAAATTCGCAACGCCCTCAGCGAACCCATCGGACAAATTGTCGCCCGCGTGAAATCTGTGTTAGAGCAAACGCCACCAGAATTAGCCGCTGAAGTCGTCACCAGAGGTATCGTCCTCACAGGCGGTGGGGCTTTACTGCGGGGCTTAGACAAACTGCTGCAATTAGAGACAGGGGTGCCCGTCCGCCTCGCCGACGACCCTGTCTCCGCCGTCGCCCTCGGCACAGGTTTAGCACTGGACATGATTCATGTTTTGCATCTGGACGGACGCTGACGCCTAATGCTTGCTTTCTCTTAACCCACACCGACATGCTCAGAGGAGCGGGGACTTTGGAGCACATTTATGAAGCCTTGACCGTTGGCAAAGCCCAAGCCGCCTTAGTCGCCTCCCTCACCCACTACGGCAAGTCTCGCATCGCCGACATCAAAAATTACCTCGCTCAAAAAGGCATCCTTGTCCGCAGAAACGAGCCTTGATTTTTAAGCCTTCGATGGTCAATCACAG